>Ga0272448_1000022_pt1 | contig 224482 bp, 231 predicted proteins | sample YNPCB0191_FD_202220 | JGI IMG/M metagenome (GOLD analysis project Ga0272448, IMG submission 202220) | Hot spring sediment microbial communities from Yellowstone National Park, WY, United States - YNP-CB-019-1 | ecosystem: Environmental > Aquatic > Thermal springs > Hot (42-90C) > Sediment... | reverse complement strand
AACCCAGGTATTTCAACCTCAACCAGATTCTGGAACTTGTCTCGTCTGCTAATATTTTCCTCGCTCAACCTGACCCTCATGTGGATTCAGGTTGATCCTATTCCATTTATGATTTACATACCAAAATCCTGATTGGACAGGCTACCCTTGTTCAGGCACGGGTCCGTTCCGGCTGCAACGCCCGGCATTGTCCTGACCACTGTCCGGCACCTGATATGAGGAGGATTGCAGCTCTGCAAATCATTCCTGCATAGGATGCTTTTATCCATTCCCAGCCCTCATTGCCACTGAAATGCCCGGATATCACCCTGATGCGATCAGATGATATGGATGGAATGAATAAGACAACATGAGTCATGATGGAAATCACCCACAATACGAGCAGAGATACCACAGATTCGGGTTTTCCTGAAGACCTGGCCGTCGAGCCGGCCTTTATGCTGTTCTTCTCCATCCACCTGCACGGTGCGTTTACAGGGTTTACGAGGCAGTCTGCCGGCATCGCGCCGTTGCCGCCCCGGCAGCTTGAAGATTATGATACGCAGTTCGCCCGGTTTGAAACGCAGCTGCTGGGCAAAACATTCGTTGAGACACATCGCATTACACGCTGGCCGCTCGGGCGGATTGCTCTCGATAATCTGCCCGGCGATACGCCGGCCTATGCCGATGTCTACCTGATCTGCCATACATCGGGTGCAGCACTATGGGAAATCTGGCTGCCCGCGCCAGCTCAGCCGTTCGATACTTTCCGCTGGATCGGCTGGCTCGATCCGGATGCCAGAGACGGACTCATCGAAAGGCTGTGGCGCGTGCTCGGCCCGGTCAACAAGGAAATCACCGGCAAACCGGCCTGGTCAGGACTGTATTTTCCGGTCACCGTTCTGCGCGCCCCGGACCATCCGCTCACAACAATCCTTGAACGCCACCGGACGAATCTCGTCCATCTGCTCTTTCTTGACCATTCAGCAAGGCCGCTCAAACCCAGGCTGGTGGATGAAGAACTCAGCCACGACTATTGCACGCGCGAAGGCGGCCTGACGCTGCTTGCGCGCCGCAGCGGGCTGGACCTGCACGGGCGCGAGGATCTCGCCGGAGATATGCATGACACCGGCCTGCCCCCGAAGAGCGTCATGCCGTTTCTCCTCACGATCGAGCTGCTGCTTATCGAACGTGCAGTACTCGTGCACCTTTACCAGCAGCTCTCGCGCAGCATGCCGGGATCGGTGGATGAACTGCTCGCGCTCAAGCAGGAAGTGCTCGACGCTCTTGAGGAATACTACGGCACCATCACCAAAGCCACCCGCTTTAGTGACGCGGTCACGATTGAAGGCGAGCGCCTGTTCGGCCTTGGAGATCTCTACGAAGGCGTCATAGATCGCCTCGATACCGTGAGTTTCGCCATCACCACGCGCTACCAGAAACGGATGACGCTCTTACAGTTCTGGCTTACCATCGTGTTCGGCGCCACGGAGATCGGCTTCATCGCATCGGGCATTGCCGCATGGTATTACCGCACCAATCTCGGGGCGGTGCTCGGCTGGACCATGGGGGCCAGTCTCCTGTCGGGCCTGGTTCTCGTGCTGCTGCTGCGGGGGAAGATCGAGTAAATAGCACCGTCCCATCATGCCCCACATCTTTTGGCAGGGGGGACAAACCGGAATCCCAGATCGATTTAGCATTATAAGCAGATTTTTATACCCAAAACAGGGTAGGGTCGGCATCAAGGAGGCGGAAGATCCCGTTTCCCTCTGCTACTGTTTTGGATGGACGAAAAAGAAGATCGACGATGAGATTGTCCGGACCGGAACCTGCAAGGCAGTCGAAGATATCATGAACCGGATGAAAACCACCGGATGCAATTGCGAACGGAACAATCCGTCCGGCGGATGCTGCCTGAAGGATGTGACACAATACCTTACGGTTGCACAAGAGCGGATTGGGCAGAAATAATTCGGGGGGTCCTTACCCCGGGGGGAAATAAGCCCTATACGGGCTCCTTTTCCCCCTCCCATGCCCGGGCCAATACCGGAAAACCCCGTAAAATGGATTATTTTCTTTCCTGTGGAAAATAAGCTCTATTACTGCCCCGTTTGCCAAAATACGGCAGGTTTGCACCTCGTATAAAGGCCATCAAAGGCCCTTAAATCGTGCCGGTTTTTGCCACTTATTTTACCCAATCCGAGGCCCGGAAAGGCCGCCAGAACGCGAATATGGGGGTCGAATTTTCCGGGGTGTCAAATCCCAAAGGGAGGAGACAGGAGAGACCCGAATGGTTTCAACGGAGATTTTGAAGAGAGGGGTTTTCAAGTAGTTTGACGAGGTAAACTGGTCGCAGAGCGTGACCGGTATCTGTATCTCCTTCCTTGCCGGGAAGATCAACCGGGATGATCCTTGATCTGTTCCACGAGAGCGCAGTCTTTGCATTCTTCACATTCGAACTCCAGCGTAGAGTGAAGGATTCGGTACTTCTTCAGGCGTTCCTTGATCTCCTGCTTCATCAGTTCAATCTTTTCCACGTCCCGTTCACAGGAGTACACGTGCGCATCGAGCACGTTGATATCCGAACAGAGACTCCAGAGATGGACATGATGCACGCCGTCCACCCCGTTCACGGAAGTCATGTCAGCAACGACCGCATCGAAATCCACCGATTGCGGCGTGAACTGGAGAAGGATCATGAGTGTCTCACGGAGCAACCGTACGGCTGAGATCACAATCAGGACTGCGATGATACCGGAAAGGATGGGGTCCGCAATCACCTGCCCGGTGAGAGAGATCCACACTGCGGCAGCGATCACCGCCACCGATGAGATCGTGTCCCCCACTACATGCAGGAAAGCGCTCCGCACGTTCAGGTTGTGGCTCCCGTGGAGGAGAAAGACGATCGCTGTGTTCGCCGCAAGACCGATGCAGGCCACGATAAACATCAGTCCGCCCTGCACCGGGGCCGGGTTGAGGAGACGCTGGTAGGCTTCCCACAGGATACCGGCACTCACCGCGATCAGCAGCAGGGAGTTGATGAACGCTGCGAGGATCTCCCCCCGGTGGTAGCCATAGGTCCGTTCCTTCGTGGGAAGCTGAAGGGCAAGGGTCATTGCCCCGAGGGAGAGAAGGAGTGAGAGGAGATCGCTGAACATGTGCCCAGCATCGCTGATGAGGGCGAGCGATCCGGAGAGCAGCCCTCCGGCAACCTCTACAAGAAAAAAGATGAGCGTGATGAAGAGCGCGATCTTCATGGATTTCCGGTAATCCCGGGCCGTATCGGTTGTCATGGTGTCCTTTACAGGTACAAAGTCGCGTGTGTGCGCTCCTATCCCCCGGCAACGGGCGGGAACAACGCAACCAGGTCCCCGTCATCGAGCGGGGTATCAAGGCCTGCAAGAAAATGGATGTTCCTGCCGTTTTTGAGGATGTTTACAAAATCCTTTAGGGTATCCATGGTGGCAAACATCAGCTCGTTCAAGCCGTTGTACCGACCGTTGAGTTCGGCAAGGAGCGTACGGATGGTCGAACCTTCCGGAATGTCCAGAGTGAGCTGCCTATCCATGACTTCGCGGAACGTAGCAAACGACTTCACGGTGACATTCATACACGGAACCGCCGGACATCCTGTTCAATCGCTGAAGAGCCGCAGTCGATGCAGTCAGGATATCTCATGATCTGGAGAGATTCGGCCTCGCCACGCAGCCCATCCCAGAGCAGTAACCGGTTTTTAAGAATTTCCCCGGTACCGGTCAGGTACTTGAACGCTTCAGTTGCCTCTATGCAGCCAATCACCCCGCAGGTTACCCCGATGATTGGGTTCCTCTCCCATGTCGGGGGAGTGGGAACGATACACCTCAGGCACGGGGTGATACCGGGAAGGATCACGGTTACCTGCCCGTAGAAACCGTTCACAGCTCCGTGGATAAAGGGGATTTTTTCATCAAGGCTTGCACTGTTCAGGATGTAGCGGGCAGCAAAGTTATCCATGCCGTCGATGATCAGGTCCGTCCCACGCACAAGATCCCGTACGGTTTTCTCATCGATATGCCGGCAGATGGCATCCACCTCAACATCGTGACTGAGTGCACGGATTGTTTTCTCCGCTGCTTCGACTTTACACGCGCCGATGTCCGGTTCATGATAAAGGATCTGGCGGTTCAGGTTGGAATTCTCAACGATATCCACATCGACAATTCGGATATACCCGACACCCGCAGCGGCAAGATATGTCGCGATCGCTGAACCGAGCCCCCCGGCCCCGGCAATGAGGATGCGGGCTTTTTTAAGTTTCTCCTGTCCCTCTTCGCCGATGAGCGGGATCTGCCTCAGGAACCGTTCGTCCGAGGACAATATTACTATAACAACTCACCTTCCAGATGTCAGCTTTGCATCATTGCAAGTTCATTTTTTACTGTCGGAAGGACCTTCCGTTCTTTGATGAGTCGCTGCACCTTCGACCTGGGATCATCTCCCTCCTCGGCAAACCGGATCGCTTGCGCTGGGCAGAGGTTGGCGCAGGTCTGGCAGCCGACAACACAATTTTCGGGATGGACAACAACCGACTTTTTCCTGTCCCAATCGTAATTATACACCCCCTTCCCGCAAGTGAGGAAACATAAACCGCACCCAATACACTTCTTCTCATCAACAACCGGGTGCCAGTCTATCTCGTTGCGGGGAATCCCATGCCATAGACCGGGGGGTTTTACTGCACTCTCTGCCATGTTACATTAGCCCCAGTTCTTTGAGTTTCTCAGGAGTCGGACGACCTTCACTGTCCCAGCCGCGAACTGTATAATAGTTATCGAGCAACGGCTGGCGCTCCCAGACCCGCCCTTTTGGCGCACCGTCCTGCAAAGGTTCCTTTAAGAGACGGTCCGGAAGGGTATCATCCGCTTTCGTGTAGCCCACTTTCAGGTTGAACAGCTTCTGCAGGTTCCAGATCCGTTCTCCGATCTGGAGGAGATCCGGAGCCGTCATCGCCATACCGGTTGTCGCAGCGATAAGGTCCGCGTAATCATCGGCACCAAGTGCAAAGGATGTGAAGAGGCACATTCCGGAGGCATCGATGGAGGCGGTGAGATCCTGGAAGGTCTTGACCCACTGATCTTTTCCCTCGCTGGTGTACGGATCGAGTTTCTCAGGAGCCCCGAGAATCTCGGGCGAGATCATGTAACCATATACATGGTCGCCGCCCCGAACGGACGTTGCCACTGCAAGCCCGTAGCCCTGGATCCCCCGGGGATCATACGCGGGAAGATCCTGCTTCTTGACACTCATCGAAAGTTCGGGATGCCCGTGTTTTACTGCGAACCGGAATGAACCGTCGGCCAGTTCGGCACCGAGCAGGCGCCGGTACCCGATGTCCTCGACCAGTTTGAGCATTTTTTCCGTATCGCCAAACCCGATGCCGTTGTCAAGATACCCTTTTTCGGTCATCTCCATCGCGCAGGCAATCGCCGTTGCCGTCCCGATTGCATCCAGCCCGAGATCGTTGCAGCGGTAGTTCGCCCGGGCGATTGCCGGAAGATCATCAATGCCGCAATCCGCGCCGAACGCCCAGTCGGGTTCGTACTCCGGCCCCTCTCCTTCTTCATCACCTGCTTTTGTTACCCGGCCGCACTGGACGATGCAGGCGTAGCAGCCTTTCGGTTTTGTGAGGATGGTCTGTGCCATCGTCTCACCGGAGATCTTCTCTGCCTGAGGGAAATACCCGCGCTGGAAGTTCCGTGTTGGGAGAACGCCGTTCTCGTTGATGATGTTGATGAGCACTGCCGTGCCGTAGCTGTGCAGGGCTTTCTCGATCCCGTTCTCCTCGATCTTTTTCCGGACACGCTCCTTGACAGCATTCAGTTTTTCTTCATCGGCGGGTTTTATCGGAAGATCACCGGTTGCCGCAAGTGCCTTGACATTCTTCGAGCCGAGCACTGCACCGGTGCCGCCACGCCCTGCTGCGCGGTGCTCCTCGTTGATGATGCAGGCAAGCCGGCTCTTCTTCTCCCCAGCTGGTCCAATGCATGCGACGCGGACGTTCTTGTCTTCAAGGTCGCGTTTGAGTGCAGCAGTCGTCTCGCTTGTTCGCATGCCCCAGTACTGGGTCCCATCGCGGACCTCTGCGGTGCCTTCATTCAAGAAGAGAAAGACCGGTTTTGGCGAACGCCCGCTGATGACTACCGCGTCAAACCCGGCTTTTTTCATCTTCCACCCGAAAACACCGCCACTGTTAGCGGACGTGAGCGTATCGTTCAGCGGGGCCTTCGTTGTCACCTCGTACCGGCTCCCCAGCGGGATGCCGGTACCGGTGAGCGGCCCGGCAGCGAACACGATTACATTCTCTGGCGACAGGGCGTCGGTCTTCGGATCGACCCTGTCACTCACGATGCGTGCGCCGAATCCCCGCCCGCCGAGATACAATCTCTTGAGGTCTTCAGGAGTCGGCTTGATCGTCACCTTGCCTTTGGTGAGGTCAACGAATGCCATCTTTCCTGCGTATCCATCCATGGTTTTCACTATGTGATCATAAGTCTCATATTTATTAAATTTATTCAAGAATTTTTGAAATGCTTGCTGGATCCAAGTTCGAGACGAGTGGGGTTAGAGTCAGAAAATACGCTGCACGCGAACCAGGGCAGTATACCGGTTCCCATCTCAAGTCAGCCGGATACGGTGATGATGGAGACCGGACAGATATCCGCACCCTCCTGTGCACAGGCCGCATGTTCCTCCGGGATCTCCCCGGTTGAAGGGTCACCGCCTTTGCGGTATTGTTCAACGATCCTGCTCATCCCGTCTTTTGGATCTTCTTCAAAGACTTCAGGACAGGTACTTCAGCACGTGGTGCAGCTCGTGCATTCAGCGCGCTTAATGGTAACTGAAGGAATATCGCATTTCACTTCCCGGAAATTTCCTAACGACACTGTCTCATCTCTTTTGGAATATAGTTTTCTTTTCTACGGATTTTACAGATCGAGCCTGTCCAACCAGGCTGAAGATTGGTTGGACAGGCTCTTTTTGATGAGCGGTGTTCAGGCAAATTTATATTTATGGTGCGTGACAAATAATTTCAAATCAGTTTTTATTTTAAAATTCGACAAAAATTTGCTGTTTGCGAATCGCACTTGGAGCCCAGATTCCCATCCCTCGCATTGGAACCTCACGTTCTCTTCTCCATTTTCGTATCTGTCCCGGAAACGATACCCTCGGGGAGACCAAAAAACTGTGAGGAAAACGTTTCAAGGCAAACACGATCTTTGCGAAGCCCCCAGTCTTTAACCAGTTTCCCCAGTGGATAATCGGAAATGAATACCCCGACAGACCCGGGAAAAGGAAAAACCACCGCACCATCCACCCGACAATTCGCAGTAAAAAGATCTCGAAATTAAATTATCCGGACCGAAAGATCTTTGTACTATGAGTCTAAAACCCAAAATATGCCCATAATCGATGGATTTGACGATGAATCCATCCAGACAATCGGCCACCTTGGGATTGTTGCCGGAGCCTATGACTCACTTGGAATCGGAAAAGTTATTGACCGGGCGATACCCAAGACGCAACATCACCATCTGACGCATTCAGATGTCGTCAAGCTCATGGTGCTGAACGGACTGGGATTTGTCGAACGGCGACTCTACCTCTTCCCCGACTTCTTTGATGACATTGCATTAAACCGGCTCATCGGTCCAGGAATCACACGGGATAACCTCAACGACGATGTCTTTGGGCGGACGCTGGACGCAATCGCCGAATATGGTCCGACTGAACTTTTTAACGAAATCGTTGGAGAATGTCTTCTCCACAGCGATTTTGGAACACACTGCGTCCACATTGACACAACGAACTTCAGCGTCACAGGAAACTATGAACCTGATTTCGGGACAGAAGAGATCCAAATCACCTACGGCTATCCCAAGGACGGGCGGTGGGACCTCAAGCGATTTGTGCTGGGTATCGCGGCGAACCAACATGGTGTACCCCTCTTTCTCCAGACATTCTAGAGGAAACGAGTCAGACAAGGAGTCCATCAGGAAAATCATCCGTAACCTGGTGAACAACCTGAAATCCCACGATAAAGTCTACCACATCGCCGATTCAGAATTCTACACACCCGAAACGCTCCATGGACTCGGCAGGCACACGTTCTGGATCACGCGGGTACCGGCAACAATCGCCCGGGTCAAAGACCTCCAGGAAGCGGACCTTTCCTTTTCTCCCTGCCAGGATTCACGGTATTCATACCACGAGGTTCGCATGACCTATGCAGGCATCGAGCAGAAATGGGTCGTCTTCCATTCCGAGCCGATGCACCAGCACCAGGAGAAGACATTTCTTTCTCAGTTGGAAAAGGACATTGTCAAGGCCAGGAAATCCCTGAAGAAATTAATGGGCCATGAATTCAAGTGTGAACCGGATGCACGTGCGGCAGCCAATAAATGGATAAAAAATCATCCCCGGTACCGGTTCATTCACCTCGCGATTGTTCCAGTTCATCATAAGGAAAAGAAAAGCCGGGGAAGGCCAAAATCCGGCGAAACTCTCTCTGTTGTCTATGTCATCGTAGCTGAGATTGAACAGGACCCTGATTTCATTCAGCAGGAACGACAGAGACTGGGGCGGTTTGTCCTTGCCACCAATGACCTTGACCTTTCCCCGGATCTGCTTCTTGACTATTACAAGGGCCAGGGTGCTGTTGAACGGGGGTTCCGGTTCCTCAAGGACAAGTCATTCCGCGTGGCTGAAATCTACCTCAAGAAACCATCCCGGATCCAGGCCCTGGCAATGATCATGGTCATCTGTCTGTTCATCTATTCCATGGTGGAATACCAGTTGAGACAGGCACTGGTCCGGACGGGTAAGACTGTCATCAGCCAGACAAAGAAACAGACCCAACGGCCAACGTTGAAATGGGTCTTCTTCCTGTTCAGGAGGGTGAGGGAATTTGCGGTCATTGCGGATGGGAAGAGAGTTCTGAAAATTGCAAATTTAAACGACGATTTGCGGAAAATACTCGCTCTGCTGGGGCCGCCGTATGAAAAATATTATTTTTGATTTACGACCTGCGGAATGTCGGATCCACATAACCGGATCATGGCCAGGACAACTTCCGAAGTAGTCAGGCATGGTGAGATCAAGTCCCCCGGATGGGCCTTCTGCGGGTCCCGGGACGGGCCGATCATCGTGACGCCCCGGGTGGGTTTAAAAAAGCGGACGCGTTTACATTCGGAAAATCCAGGTCAGACGAGAGGGTATGGCCCCTGTCCCCCGCTATAGGGGAGTACGGAGGCTGTTATCACGACGGGAGAGGGAACATGTCGTACTTTTGCGAGGATGAGGTCTTTTCCTGCCTGAGTCATGGCGAATACGGGAATCGCTGTCCCTGCCTGGAGTAAAGCCCTCTTCCCGGCCTGCTCCCTCACGTGGCGCGATGCACAGGCCGTCACGATATCCGCGGTGCTTGCAAGGGCAGCTGCCTGCTCTCCTGAAATTCCTGTGGTGTGGACAGCGATGATCAGGGCCTGGGGGTACTCCTCCCTGATGGCTGCTGCATCCTTTGGGGACGCCACGGTGACGCCGATTCGGGAGTATCCTCTCCCCGCAGCCTCGCGGACCCCCCCGGCCTGGTCAATGCGTGCCTCCCGGGGGTCCAGGACAATGCCGCCGTGGTTTTCTATCCGTTTAATGACAGCAGGGAGGGGGGAAGTAGAGATAAGCCCTGACATCCTTCCCCCTATGCCCTGGACAAGGGAGGGATGCCGGAGGATGACCGTCCCGGCCCCGTCGCAAACGATAACGGCACAGTCAAGGAGTCCATGGAGGAGGGCAGACGAGAGGAGCTCCGAGGCTCCAAACCCCACGTAGTCTTCTCTGGATTCAATAACCCTGCCGGGAGTGCACATCCCGAACGACCGGATACGAAATTCCATGTTTTCCCTGATAGCATCCGGACAGATCTCCATGACCGGTTTTCCAAAACGTTTTGCGAGGGGACACTCTTTGATACAGGGTTCTCCGACGGAGACTACCTTCCCGTCCCGGATGACAACTCTTGCCCTGCCAATGGCCTCGATAACGTGGATGTCCCTGGATGACATGGGAATTCTGTCTGGTCTTGGCCCGTCAGCGGCCCCGCCGGTTTGCAAGGACGAGTCCAATGGCACCGAGAGCCAGCGCGGCAAGGGGCAGGGATGGGAGGACGGGTCCGGACTGTGTCGGGGTGGGTGTCTGGGGGGTCGCGGTGACCACGGCCGTTGTTGGGAGGGTAGCCGGGGGCATGGTTGCTGACGGCGTGGGTGCAGGTTTCGTTGGGGTAGGTGGGACAAAAGCAACCATTTCGACATTATCTATGTAGCCCTCGGAGAATGGCCCGAAGGAGTAATCACCCTTGGTCGTGATCGCGAGGCGGTCCATGTAGAGGAGGTCTTTCCCGACGGGCAGGTAGTAACCCCAGACCCGCTCCCCCGTCTCCTTCTCCACTACCTTGATATCGGCATTCTGCAGTTCCCTGTTGTACCGGACAGTCACGTGGTAGGTTGTATTCACCTTGAACTGGACAGTGGTACACCCGGGGATTTCGCCGCAATAGGATGTGTAGTAACTCGTCGTCTCCCGCATCTGGTTATTCTGATCAATTACTCGCAACGAAAAGAGGCGTCCGTATTTCCCGTTTTCAAGTGCCGAAAGGACATTTGTTCCTCGGGTATAGTCCATCTCCGAACTCGTAAGACCAAATCGAAATGCACTGTTTGGCTGGGATTCGAGCAGGATCACGTCATAATCAAGGGTAAATGACTGATCATCGTACTGGATGGGGATAAAGGCGTACCCGTTTGTCCCCCCTTCAGTCTTGAAATGAAACATCTCGCGGGCGGGGTCCCAGAAGTACCGCGTGGGACTGTTCGTGGTCCATCCCGGGTTCTGGGAAAAATCTGACGTGTAAATGATATTAGTCTGGGTATTTGCCATGGCGGGGAGTGACATGACCCCCATGCAGAGAATAAAGAACAGGATCATTTGGCATTTTTGACCATTCATGTGTTTCTCCTCGGTGTGGCTTCTGATATGCTCCATCATACTCTCCATCATGACCACGACGAACCCCTTCTCCCGGTGGGGAGTCATGCTGCTCAGCACTGTTTTCTCGGGCTGATGGAAAAGATTGCAGAGTGTAGTGAGGGCTCGACATCTATATATTTTTTTGAACCAACCGGTTCGTGAAAGGCCACGGAATGGTGGTGGTGTGCTCCCCCGAAGGGGAATATAATTAATGGTGGGCGGTGTACATGGGTACGAGGGGTAGAAACAAGAGTGTTTCTGGTTAACTTTTTTACGGGGGACTCCTGCTGATGGATGGTGAGATTTATTATAACCGCGGGATTGCCTACCACAAAAAGGGCCTTTTCGACGAGGCAATTGCTGATTATACCCATGCCATCGAGATAAACCCCCAGGATGCAGAGGCATACCACAACAGGGGTGTTGCGAAGGCAGGAAAGCATGACTACAAGGGAGCGATTGATGATTATACCACGGCACTCCGCATCAATCCCCACTTTTCCGAGGCATTCTTTAACCGGGGTATCGCGTACTCCCTCCTCAACCAGCCAGAAAAAGCAATAGAGGATTTTTCCAAGGCAATTGAATCCGACACGGACTTTATTGAAGCGTACTATAACAGGGGCATCGAGTATTCCCGCATCGGGGAGGACGACCGTGCCATCGAGGACTTTTCGCAGGCAATCAGTATCGACCCCGCGTATGCGCCGGCCTACAATAACAGGGGGGTTATCTTTGCCCGCCGGGGTGACCATGAGAGAGCCATCGAGGATTACACCAGGGCTTTTGCACGTGATCCCCATTTCACCGAGGCCCTCTTTAACAGGGCCATCGAATTCACCCGTGTCGGTCGCCTGGAGGATGCCCTGGCCGATTACACGAAAGCACTCGAGCTCAACCCGAAAAACCCCGATATCCTTTACAACCGGGGTCTTGCCTATGGGAAGCTCGGGCAGTCAGAGGCAGCGATTGCTGACTACCTCCACTGCCTTGAGATAAATCCGCGGTATGCAGAGGCTCACAATAACCTGGGAGTCGAATACAGTCGCCTCGGCCTTGTTGAAACCGCTCTTGAACACTACGCAAAGGCAGTCGAGATAAACCCGCGCTTCGTTGAGGCCTATAACAACAGGGGAGTCCTCTTCAACCGTCTCGGACGCTTTGACGAGGCCATTGCAGAGTTTTCCCGTGCACTCGAGATCTTTTCACGTGGGTTCCCCGGTGACCAGGGAAGAGCTGCCGGGGAGGAAGAGCCGGTTGTCGAAGGGGAAAAAGAAGTCCTGGAAGAGGGAGAGAGTGCACCCGCAACGGAAGAAGCGCGTCCATTTCCCGTGCAGGAAGAGCCGGGGGAAAACCCCCAGATCCGTGAGATCACGCAGGAAATCGAACGGTCTCCCGATGACCCCGAGCTGTACAACAGGCGTGGACTTGAATACGCACGCCTCGGGCTGTCGGAGAAGGCAATCGAGGACTTTTCCCACGCAATCGATATTGATCCCGGCTACATCGAAGCCTATTACAACCGGGGGAACGAGTATGACCGGCTCGGGAGGGTGGAGGACGCGATCAATGATTACACGAGGGCCATGAAGATCAACCCCCGGTTTGCCGAGGCATGCTTCGCGAGGGGACTCGATTACCAGAAGGCCAACCTTTCTGACCAGGCAATCTCGGAGTTCACGAAAGCACTTGAAATCCGCCCGGGCTTTGCCGAGGCACTCTACCACAGGGGATGCGAATTTTCCCGGATCGGTCTCTCCGAGATGGCAATCCGGGATCTGTCACGCGCCCTTGAATTGAGACCCCATTACCATGAGGCGCTGCTTTCCCGGGCATTGCAGTATTCCCGAAAAGGCCAGAGCGAGAAGGCAATCGAAGACCTCAGCAGGGCACTTGCCCTTGAACCATCCAATTCAGCCATATACCTCCAGAGGGGAATCGAGTACAGCCGTCTCCATAAGATTCCGGATGCAATTTCAGATTTTTCAAGGGCAATAGAACTTGATCCCGAGAACGCAGAGGCCCTCTTCCGGCGGGCAGTCCTGCACGCTCAACAGGGCCGCACCCAAGACGCCATCGATGACCTGACCCGTGTTATCACTTTCCGGCCGGCACATGCCCAGGCGTACCTTTGCAGGGGTATCCAGTACTCGGTGCTGGGGCAACCCCAGGAGGCAATCGCTGATTTTTCCCGGGCTCTCGAGATCGATCCCCGGCTCTTTCCGGCCTATGTTCGCCGTGGCGATGAGAGGAGCCGTTGTGGGCAGAGCGGAAAGGCCATAGAGGACTATTCCAATGCCATACGGCTGAATTCCCAGGCGGTTGAGGTATACAAGGCAAGGGCAACGGAGTTCAGCAGGGAGGCCAGATACGACGAGGCAGTGCAGGATCTGTCCCGGGCACTCGAGATTTCACCCGGAGACACAGGCATACTCCTGGCCCGCGGACTCCTCTACGAGCGCCTGGGAATGATGGAGGAAGCTCTCAGGGACTATTCACGGGTCATCGAGATTGACCCGGCAAACGAGAAGGCGTTCATAAACAGGGGGAACGTCTATGCAGGAATGGGACTTTCAGAGGAGGCGATGAAAGATTTTTCCCGGGCAATCGAGATAAACCCAGAAAATCCCACAGCGTACTATAACAGGGGAATAGAATACGGGGAGAGGGGGATGCTTCCGGAGGCCATCGGTGACCTGACGAAGGCAATCTCTCTCCGACCTGATTTTGCAGAGGCCTATTACAACAGGGGAGTGGCCTCCCATAAGCAGGGGAGCCTCGACCAGGCAATCGCGGACTACACGGTTGCACTTGAGCTTAACCCCCAGAACGAGAAAGCATACAATAACCGGGGCAATGCGTATGCTGCACGGGGGATGCATGACGAGGCTATCGCAGATTTTTCCCGGGCAATCGAGATTAATCCCGATAACCCGACTGCCTACTATAACCGGGGGATCGAGTACGGGAAGAAGGGACAAATCGACCAGGCGATGCAGGACTTTTCGCATGCCATCGCAATTAAGCCTGACCTCGCAGAGGCGTACTATAACCGGGGAGTCGCATTCCAGAAGCTCGAGAGGTACAAGGACGCGATAGCCGACTATACCCGGGCCATCGACCTTTCGCCAGGGAACGAGAGGGCATACAATAACAGGGGTAATGCCCATGCAGCCCTTGGGCTGTATAACGAGGCCATTTCAGACTTTTCGCGGGCTATCGAGATCAACCCCCATAATGCCATAGCCTTCTATAACCGGGGGATCGAGTATGGAAAGAAGGGCCTGACCGAAGAGGCTATTTCAGACTTCTCTCATGCGGTGGCGCTCCGGCCCGACCTGGCAGAAGCCTACTACAACATGGGGAATATCTATTACAACCGGAACATGTGCAGGGAAGCAATCCACGAGTTTGACCGTGCACTCTCCGCAAACCCGCAGTATGCCCGGGCATTCCTCAACAAGGCACTCGCGTACGAGAAGCTGGAAATGACAAAGGAGGCTGTTGATGCATACGAGGGGTTCCTTCAGTATGCCAGAAACGAGTCAAAGGAACTGGTCGATTTTGTCTCCCAGAGGCTGAAAGATCTTACCCAGCAGCTCTGATTCGTCTTCTTTTTCTCGGTTTTTAAATAGGCGGGAGGGGATATCCTTCCCGGGAAGAAATCAGGGCAATCCCGCTCAGGGAGGAGGAATATTCAATGCCATAAAAGCTGGTGCCTTGGTTTATCCCCCTCAAAAAAGGACCAGATGCTCCTGCCTTCTCACTCACTCGAGGCGAAAGGACCGTGCCCCACCCCGGTATTCGAGCCCACCAGGCTTGAACTGGAGGTTCATCAGTCCACCGGAGTTCTGGCAGAGGTTTCCAAGGACGACTTTCTGGCCGGAACCGGGAATAATCCTGGATGAATTGATGAAGAGGACCATGGTCTGGTCTTCCGGCAGGATCGTGATAGTCAGGGTCGAGGAGAGTCCCGCAAACGAGGGGACTCTCATATCCGTTACGATACCGCTCCGGACATGTTTCCCGTTCACGAACATCCGGACGGAATCGAACCGCAGCCCTGAAATGCCATTTGCATTCACGTCAACCATTCCACTCCCGGCGTTGTCGATGAAGACCTGGACCTGGTCGTCTGGGGAGAACGGATACGTGGAACCAGCGATCTTGACCCAGCCACCCTCCCCCGTGACCAGGAACTGGAGGTAGCCGGTGGAGAGGAGACCGTTACGGCTTCCCGTGAGGGATACATCGACGACTTTCGGCGCGCTCACCTTCACGACACCGCTCTGGATGCGGGTATCAGATCCAAACGGGTTGCTCACCGCCAGGGTGACTGTGTATGTCCCCGGCCTGGTGTAGGTATGGGTGGGGTTTCTCTCGGTGGACCAGGACCCATCACCAAAGTCCCAGGAAAATGCCGAGGGATTTCCTCCTGAAAGGTCATTGAACTGGACGGAAAGTGGGGACTCCCCCTCGGAAGGGATTGCAGCAAATTGTGCAACAGGGACCGTCCCGACGGCTACATAGTCCTTTTCAACCTTCTGCCCGCTTCCGAACTGGTTGTTGACGGTGAGTGCGACCGAGTATGTCCCGGGAGTTTTATACGTATGGACCGGATTCTGCTCTGTCGATGTCTCTCCATCACCAAAGTTCCACAACCAGGAGGTGGGGACCCCTGTGCTCGTATCAGTGAACCGGACAATGAGAGGTGCCTGGCCGGTCCTTGGGTCGGCCGTGAACCCGGCCTGGGGCGGTTGGGGAATGGAGGGACGCACCGGAGCAGGTGTTGGACTTGCGGAAACGGCAGGACCGGTGACAGATGGGGTCACAGTGACCGTGGGGGTGACCATTTGGACTGTTGTCACGGGGATCAGTGTCTGTGAAGCTGTTGGCGCCTGCGATGAGAAGAGGATCACTTCACCCTTGGACCCCGAATAGACGATTTCGACGAGGTCCGGGCTGCCAGGCCCCTCGTACTGGATCCGCAGGGTTTTTCCGACAGTCCAGGGCCAGTCCTGGGCGTGGAGGAAGGAGATGGAAGAGGGCGGGACCGTGACACCGTTTACCCGGACCAGGGTCCTGCTGCTCTGGAGGGGATCGCCCCCGTCATGGTAGATGTAAACGGTATTTCCAGAGCGTTCGATATTGGCTTGAAACTTCGGTATAACATCCGGCTGTGGTGGAAATACAATCATGACTGCGACAATGACCACCACGATGATTGCAATGGCAGCAACCAGGGCCAGGAGGATATTTTTTGCAATTCCAGATTCCCGATCCATTTTCTCAACCCGCGTCACTATGTGGGATACCGAGGCTCTTAGCCGCATCAAAACGGCCCTTTCATCCGGTATTTAAAAGTCTTCTCTCCTGTCCCTATATCAATGTATCCTAAAAATTCCAAAGATTTTCCGTGCAAAGGGAGGCCTGGGAGGAGAGTGGGGACAGCCCCGGGGGGATTGCACCCGGGCCAGGAGTAGGTTTCCAGCCTGCCTCACGAAAAGGAATAGTCTGTGACTCTGCCCCCGAAAGATACGAATCCCTCCCGGGAACAGTCCAGGGTCATGGCACCGGAACTCCCGGGACGGAGCGAAGTGAGCACCACGGGAGATCTCTCGTCCGGAATGCCGACCAAAACCCCCCCTTCCAGGATCCGGACTTTTCCGTCTCCTCCAGATACCGAGAGGCAAAGGCTCGATATGAGAGAGTCGTACCCCTGGATAGAGACGTCCCTGACAAGCCCCTGGGCGACCGGTTCTCCATCGAGGGAGAGGGTGACACTGTCAAAGGAAAAATCAATTACCTGGTCGTCGCGGATGGACACTTTGCCCTTGCCACCGAGGGGGAGGTCGAGGCGGACCCGGGCACCGGCCGGGATATCAATGATCTTTCCCCCGACCCTGATGCGGGACGGTTCTCTTGTCACCCCGAACTCAAGGAATCCTCCCGGACAGACGCGTGCATCCCTCCCCGCCTCGAGGTAGACCTCTCTTGAACCCGCTGCAGTAACGGTGATGTACCCCTGGTTGACCCTCGTATGGCCGCCGTACTCGTTCTCCACGGTCAGGCCGACGGGATATGTCCCTTCCCGGGTATACGTGTGCAGGGGGTTCTGCAGTGAAGAGGTCTTTCCGTCGCCAAAAGACCATGTCCACCGGGAAGGGACCCCGGTTGATGTGTCAGTGAACTGGACCGCGAGGGGTACCGGCCCGGATCTCGGGGTGGCGTTGAAGGAGGCGACAGGGGGACCGGGAGGAGATGCAGGGGTAGGGGGGAGGGTCAACGCCGGGGTCAGGGACGGCGTTGGGAGAGCAGTGGTGGCAATGGTCTCCGGTAAAGTGACGGGGGTCGGTGCACCGGCCGGCAGCCCGGGAATATCTGCACGCACGATCTCCTGCCGGGTATCTCCTTTGGCATAAACCACGCTGATACTGTGGGGACTGTCACCGGGGCCGAGTGGGACAGCGAGGGTTTCGCCGATCGACCAGGGACAGTCAGTCCCCGCGAGGGCGAGTGGGAGGGGTTCCCCGTCGAGGAGGACAGTCACTCTGTCACAGGGGAGGGGATCTCCGCCGGTGTGGGTCAGGAGGGCAGTATTTCCCGAGATGGTGAGGGTGAGGTTGGTGGAGGTGGTTCTGGGGTGGGTATGGAGGATGACAACACCAAGAATGCTGATGATGATGGCAGATACCACGAATAAAATGATAAAAGTCCTTTTTTTTTGAAAAAGAAGGAGATCCATAATCACGCCTGAATTGGTTGAGGTTCACGTCAGCTGATAGCCCGTTGCTCCGCCACTGTAAAAGACATCATTCCGGGTATTGAGGTTCATGACACCCCAGGTATCGGGACAAAGGTTGAATATGCGTATCTCTCGTGAATCAGATCCTAATATAACCGTGACACCATTGACAGTGAGCTGGGTCCATTCATTCTTGGCCGGAACGATCAGTGTCAGTGTGGACAGGTAGGAATCGTACCCGCTGACCCATATATCCCCTCCCCCGATATCCTTTGTTCCCATGTCGACACCATTGAGAACTAATCTGACATTATTGAACCTGAAATCGTTCACCGTCGATGATGTTGCATAGATATTTCCTGTTCCGTCAGATGTAATCTCGAGTCTCACACCATCTCCAATATTGAGGTTGTAGCGTGTATTTCCATGCTTTATGTACGAGTATGGACCGGTGACACGGAACTGCATGTACCCTCCTTCTTGGAGACTGCCGGGTTTGTTGGCAACCAAATAAATGTTGGTTGTTTGGGGTACGTTCACTGTAATATATCCTGTTTTTATCCGAGTGTCCGAACCTCCCGGGTTTGATACAGTGAGCCTGACCGAATAAGTACCAGGAATGGCGTATACGTGCATCGGGTTCTGAACGGTGTAGTCCACAATTCCATCGTTATTGACATCCCATTGCCATTGAGTCGGGTTACCTGTGGATGTGTCTGTAAACTGAACGGAGAGGGGAGCGTAACCAGAGGTTGGAGAGGCGGTGAAATCTGCCGTTGGCGGTAACACCTGCTGGTTGCCAAAATTTACGTCTGTTTCGTAGCAATGCGGGTTGTTGAGTGTGTAAGAACGTGATATCCCATTAGGTGGATCAATTGGTATCCAACCGGCAGGAATTATTTCCCTGATCTGGTAATCTTCGGCAGATTGGAAATACTGCAATCCTGTAAAGATATAAAAACCACTTGAATTTGTGGTCTTTTCCTGTATTAAAACCCAATTTCCTTGCTGTTTGTTGAAGCATTGCATCGTCCACCCTGGCAATCCAGGCTCTCCCGGGTCTCGCTTACCATTTCCATTGATATCGTTGTATTTTATCCCAGATATTGTGCCACAGGATGGTGTCGGTGTTGGAGTCGGTGTTGCAGTTGTTGTCGGTGTTGGGGATAGAGTCGGCGTTGGGGATGCAGTAGGGGTAGTGGTTTGATTTATTGTCGGTGTTGGGGATAGAGTCGGCGTCGGGGATGCAGTAGGGGTTGGTGTTGCAGTTGTTGTCGGTGTTGGGGATGAAGTCGGTGTCGGTGTGCCAAGACCAGTGCCGGCGATGAATGAAGTCGTCAGGATGAGGTGCTGGGACGTAGGTCCTCTATACATGACTGTAACGCTCTGAGGTACATCCGGTGAAGTATCGAGAACCAGGACTGTCCCGACTGTCCAGGGTGTCTTCGTGATATCCCATGGTGCACTTTCAGTCGTCCCATCCTCTTTAATCAGTCTTATTTTTGAGTGGGGAACTTCAGGACCATTATTGAGGGTGATCGTCGTCAGCTCTTCTTTCAACTCATCCCCCCCGGTATGGTAAAGCCGGATAGAATTGGTCGTATTGCTTGCAAGAGAAGAAAGGTGGGGTACTTCTTCCGGAGGAGGATTGGATAATACCAATACGGCCACGATTGCCATGGCGGTTATGACGAGACCGACGAGGAGGATTGCCCCGATCAGCTCGGAGACGGCCTGGGTAGGATTTTCATTCACGACTGACACCATCCCCCGTATTCTGTCTTGAAAATACTCTTGTCTGCGTTCTTTTTATAGGTACGGGTATCACCAGCCGGGACAGAGGTACGAGGGACGTGAAGAGGTTACCAGGAGAATATCTTCTCTACGAGCAAAGTCTCTCTCCCGTCTGGTCCACGGTACAGAACCATAATAGTGCGGGGAAAAGAAAGACCCTGGTAGGTAAGGGCAGTTCCCGGGATAAAAGGGGTATCTGAAGGAAGCGGCTCGAACTCTCCAGTCCGGTCCGAACCATCGATGAGTATCCTGTAGGAACCGGCAGGGAGTGTGTCTCCACCCCCGTGGAGAACGGTGATAGTGGCACTCTGATTCGTGATCACGAAAGAGACGGCAGGGACAGAAGAGGTATTGACATGGGAGAGGATTGACACCCCGATGATGCTGACTGCAAGGCTGATGACTGCAATGAGGAGAAGTGCACCGAGGATCTCAGAAACAGCATTCTCATGCTCAAACCTGGTATTCATGCTGGAATGGCCACCGACTGGAGATCGACTGCCAGGTCGACGCGGGTATAGTCAAGGAATAGTGAATATTGATTAGCAGGGTGACGAACGGTGAATTGAACTGTGTTTCCGGTTTGGGATGGTGCAGATATCCACTCAGCAGGGAAATTTTCATCTAAAGCTGCCTGCCTGATCCGGGAGAAGGTCTGTTTCCACATCCATGCGGTGGAGGCATCCTGCGCAGAAATGATTATTGTCACATTCATGGCATTGGGAATTCCCTGGGCAAGTTTTTCGCCGTTAATCCTGTTTTTTTCTACAGATGAGAGAACCGAAATAACCTGGACCGGTGAGGTGCCACCGATGTTTCCCGAACCCTCCATAAAAATATCGACATATCTGATGGTGGGAATACCACTTTTATTGGTCACACTGATGAGAGGAACGACTTTTGCCACCTTTCCATCCGGCTGTTCGAGGAAAACCCCGCCCTGCTGGTAATAGTAATTCTGTTGTATCCAGTAGTTATTCGTGGAACGGAACTCGAGGGAGCCCAAAGAATGGTTCAGAATGAGGGATTTAGCCTGGTATCCTGTAGCGGCAGGATATCTGGAGCTTATCCAATCGCTTGTGGATTTGGGAATCACTACCGTGTAGGAGGACTCAAGTTGATCTCGTAACCCATACGCATCATCCAGAATATCAACAGTATACCATGTATTATTCTGGAGGTTCGATATAAGTGGCAGTCCTGAAAAAACAGTATTATTATTTTTAAAAAGTGTCATTGTCAGAGAAGGAGAAAAACCGGTTGTTTGTGATAAACCTGACTGGAGTTGAGATATCCAGCCTCCCGCATTATTGAGATTATTATTTATCCATGTTTGCAACTCGGTCCAGCTTATGGAAGCTTGAGAGGTAGTGGGAGTTGGGAATGGTGGAACAGTCACCTGAGAATTGGAGCCAGGATTTACCGTTCTCGTCACATTCAGCCATATTGTCCAGTTACCTTTATCGGGAACTAAAACGAGCCCCCCACCTTTTGAGGTGTCTGAAGTCATTAACTGGACATAGAGGTGATCGGCATTCTCTTGGACTGGATTCAAATTTGGGATCGATCCTCCAGGAAACCCGATTGTCAATACATTGGTACTTAGTGTGATGTTTTCTACCCTCCCATTTACCACCATCATCCCGCTCGAGGGATAAGGCTGGAAGATGGGGATGACGAAGGCCCCCTGCGTAAGGCCTGTCACCGTGCCGAGCGTGAACGTGCTCGAAATCGGGACATTCTCCTGGCCATTGATCCAGAGCGAATCAATTGACGTCTTGTATTGGAGAAACTGGTCATTTACCTGTGCCATGTGCTTTATTTCAAGTTCCCTCCCTTGGGCAGGGACGACATAGGTGAGGTAGAGAGACGCAAGTGCTGCGATAAGTGCAAGGATCAGGATGAACCCGATGACCTCGGAGAGGGCCTCATCGGAGCGTCGGGACGGCATGGGATAAGGGAGTATGTGTGCCGGGTTGCCATATAAAGGTATCAAACTGTTCCCGTTCCCCCGGCAGGCATCCCGGTGAGGATTTTCCCGTGCGTGAATGCATTTTTTCCATCCTGTTTTTGGCCGGGAAGGGGGGGTCTTTTCTCATCCCGGCGGGGCACTCACCCCCCCTCTCCCTTTCCAGGACCGGTTTTTTCCCGGCTTCTGGCTATCCAGGTCATGGGTGAGTACTTCTGCAGGAAAGAGGAGATGAAGGGGGCGAACTCTTCGCGGTAGCATTCGATCCCCCTGTGGACGGAAAAGGACCTCTCCATTGCCTGCTTCACGTGCTTGCCAAGGGCGACCTGGAGCACCTCGGGAGACCGGAGCAGGTCGGCGGCCCGGGTATAGGTGCGCCGCTTCTCGACCACGAGGAGGCCATCGTCGATGAAAGGTCCCGAAAAGAGGTCTCTCTCGCTGCATGCGTGGTACTTTGTGGTGAACTTTGCTGCGTTTGTCTGGTTCCAGACCGGGGGACCTGTATGGCGGACAACGACCGGGAGTTCCTCGACGAGGAGCTCGAAGAGGAGCATGGACTGCTCCTCGTGCATCTCGCAGTCGGCACGGTTTACCAGGAAACCGTGGCGGTCGAGAAGCCCCCGGACTGCCTCAAGGCTCTTCCGGAGCTGGGGGACAACAATCTCCTCGATGAACGGCGGGGTGGGAAGGACAAGGGCATAGAGGAACGTCTCCCGCCTCGCCAGGAGGTCGGCCGCCTCGTCGATGGAAAGGACCGGGCGGGGCGGCGGGAAGAAATACTCCCGTCCGGGGTTTTTGAGGTATCCCCGGGCAAGCTCGATGAACTCGCACATCCGTGTCAGGGAGACGGAGGCAGACACGTTCCTCTTCGGGTCGACAGGGTCGACGACGACGAGAGGCTCTGAAAAGTCCCGTGCCCTGTGGCCCTCGGGATCGATAATGATGCCGGGCCTCCACCGGGACGCGGCCTCGAGGAGGGGAGAAAAGCCGCCGTACGAGAGGACGAGCAGCTCGCAGAGGTACCCGGCAAACCCTTCCGTCATCTGGTCGGAACCATAAATACCCCCCGCCTTTGCAAACTGCTTGAGGAGAAGGACGTCATCGATAAACGGTTTGATCCGCTCCCTGATGTAGAGCGTGTGGAATGGAGTGCGATCCACGGCACTCTGGAGGCAGCAGGCTGACTCTACCCGGTAGCAGGGGACGAGGTCCACGTCGAGCCCCTCGATGCTCGCATTGATGTATGGGTGCTCGGCATACTTCTCCCGGAAGCTCTCGGCCTCGGCTGCGGCAATCTCACGGGCAAGCGAGAGGCCATGCTCCTCGAGTTCTTCCCGTGTCAGGGAGGGATCGAAGAGGAGGAAGATATCGAGGTCCCTGTCCCCATGGATCCACGTTCCCCGGGCGACTGACCCGACAACCATTCCTTCTGCACGTCCCACGTCCCTGATGCGGGAGAGTATCCTCTCGGCGACCTGCTGGATATGCCGTGCTTCTTCGGGCCGGGGCCTGATGGCCGCGAGGACCTCCTCTTCAAGGGGAGTCTTTTTCAAGGAGGACCTCCCCGATGTTTTCGTAGAGCGGGCCCCGGGAAGTCAAAGTGCTCTTTTTCAGAAAGACTTTCTCGATCCACCCCTCCCCAAAGTCGCGGCCGGAGAGTTGTGTGAGTATCTCAACGAGGTCGGGGTGAAATTCCCTGACCCTCGCCACGGTGGCGTGGGGAGTGAAGGCACGTCCTTCCCGGGGGATACCGAGCGGAGCGAGGATACCCTCGACCTTTTCATGGAGGTCCCTGCATGCTCCCCCGTCTTCCACGCGTGCCCAGATCACGCGGGGGCGCCGCGGGTTGTTGCCGGCGATTCCCCTGACACGGACAGAGAAGGGAGCTCCGTCCAGTTCTCCAAGTGCATGAACCACCGCCTCCGTCTTCTCTTCCGGGGTATCGCCAATGAATTTCAACGTGATGTGGATGATGGAGGGGTCGACGAGCGTGAGGCGTGCCCGCGTCTTTTTCAAATGTGCCTGGGTGGATCCAATCCTCTCCTTTATCTCGTCCGGCAGGTCGACCGCCACGAAAAGCCGGTCCATCATCGCCACGTCCGCAACGCTTGCATCCAGGTTCGGGGTCTCATGGAATTTTTCCGCGATAAATTATCCTTTCCCAAAAATATTCTGCTTAAAAGGTATAATGGGAACAGGATCAACAAATATTTTTTTCCGGAGAGCAAGTACTGAAAACAGGAACATACCGGGGGGATATTCGTGACCAATACGGATAATATCATCGTCTATTCACTGGAACTATGCCCGAACTGCGAGATACTGAAGAAATTTTTAAAAGAGAAAGAGATCTCATTTATCGAGAGAGACCTCTCAACGGCAGAAGCAATGGCACACCTCCGCATCAATGGTGTCTTTGTCCGCGAGGCCCCTGTCCTCCAGCGTGGGGACAAGTTCCTCACGACGGACGCGCTCTTCTCCGGCTCAGGACTGCGCACGGAAGCGGTGCTCTCCTTCATCGGGGATGACTGATGCCATCACGCGATACCCGGCAGTCTACCCTCGACGGCGTCTTTGTTGCCCCAATGCCCGCAGTCCGGACAACCGACGGGCACATCCTCGAGTGGGACAGGCAGCGTATCGTCCGCCAGATCGTCGAGGAGACGAAACTCGTCTCCACGTTCTATGGGTACGAGAGCGCCAGCGAGGAGACAGCGCAGGAGATTGCGCGGCTCGTTGAACAGAGGATCAAGTCCATGAACCTGCAGGCCCTGAGCGGGCCTCTCATCAGGGAGATCGTCAACATTACCCTGCTTGAAAAGGGCATGGTCCAATACCGGAATGTCTGTACCCGCGTCGGGACACCCGTGTACGATGCCCACCTCATCGACGTCGGCCGCGGTTTCGAGGCGAGGGACAACGCCAACCTCCAGGAGAACGCGGAGACCTCTCACAAGAAGAAAGCCGACAAGATCAGCAAGGAACAGTACCTCCTTCAGCTTCCCCCCCACCTCTCGGATCACCACCTCTCGGGCGATATCCACATCCATGACCTCGAGTACTTCGGGACACGCCCGTTTTGCCAGGATTGGGACCTCCGGTACTTCTTTTATTACGGACTGATGCCGGACGGAAACGGCACGAAGGCATCGGTGGCGGGCCCTGCCAAGAGGGCCGAAGTCGCCGTCCTCCATGCAGTCAAGGCGCTCGGGAGTGCACAGACGAACTTTGCAGGGGGACAGGGGTACTACAACTTCCTCACGTTCCTTGCTCCCTACTTTGAAGGGATGGAGTACGGTGAGATCAAGCAGCTCATGCAGATGTTTGTCTACGAGATGACGCAGATGATGGTCGCCCGCGGGGGCCAGCTCGTCTTCTCGTCCGTTCAGCTCAGCCCGGGCGTCCCGAAGCTCTGGAAGGACAAGCCCTGCGTGTACAAGGGTACGGTCTGGGACGGGAGCCGGGGTCCCCGCAGGACCTACGGCGAGTTCGAGCGCGAGGTCCGCCTCCTCTTCAAGGCCTTAATGGAGGTGATGCTCGAGGGGGATGCGTGGGGAAAGCCCTTTTCCTTTCCCAAGCCCGAGATCAGCATCGAACCAGAGTTCATGGAGGAGGACAGGGCGTTCAACGAGGCGCATCCCGACCTGCCTACCTACCGGGACCTCTATCTCCTCACCTTTGAACTGGCTTCCAAGTTCGGAACACCCTACTACGATAACCAGATCCCCGCGTACCGGGGCGCAGGGAAGGGGATCTCCTGTTACCAGTGCTGTGCGTACCAGTTCTCAGCTGTTGCCGACCAGGACAGCGAGTTCGAGGAGAAGCTCTATTTCAGGGACGGGAAGCATTTCTCGATGGGGTCATGGCAGGTCGTCTCCCTCAACTGCCCGCGGGCGGCGTACAGGGCGGAAGGCGACAACGAGAGGCTCTTTGCCGAACTCCGGGCCCTCATGGACGTCTGCGTGGAGGTCTTCAAGATCAAGCGGCGATGGCTCGAGACGATCCGTGCCCAGGGAAGGATGCCCTTTGCCATGCAACGCCCCAAAGACCCCCATACGGGGGAACGGGGTGCAGTCGCCGTGGACCTCGACGGCCTCGTCTACACGATCGGGGTGGTCGGTGTCAACGAGATGGTGCAGCACCACACGGGGTCGCAGATGCACGAGTCGCGGGAAGCATTCTCGTTGGCAGTGCTTGCGATGACAAAAATGGAGTTCTATGCAAAGGAGCTCTCCGAGCGGCACAAGTTGACAATTGCACTTGCCCGGACACCGGCAGAGACGACTGGCCAGCGTTTTGCCGTCGCAGACCTTCTCAGCCACGATTTCCGCGAACATGCAAAGAAGGTTATAAAGGGGGACCTCGAGAGGGCCCTCCAGGACCTTGGGAAGACACGCGACCTGCCGATCTACTATACGAACGGGACACATGTCGCCCCCGGCGCACAGATAACCATGGCCGAGCGGATCGCCATCGAGCATGTCTTCTTCCCGATCGTCGACGGGGGGAACATATTCCACATATGGTTGGGGGAGTCGCGGCCCGACCCCCGCGGCCTGATGGAGATGGCTCTCAACCTCTGCCGGACAACGCAGATCGGTTACTTTGCATTTACGCGTGACCTTACCGTCTCCCTCCACCAGTTCCGCGAGTTCCGCGGCCACAGGGACAGGATATCCGGATGGGTCTCCCACGAATCGCGGGTCCAGGCCTGAACCAGGGTATACCAGTTATGGGTACCCGGGACTGGGGTCCACCATCGTTTTTTTGTTCAGTTTTGCCTTTCCTGCACGGACAAAAGCCAGGGTTCGACCTGAGATGCTGAAATTATGATGGTGCCTATGTTTTCCATGTCCTGCAGGTTTGCTGCATGGATTTCGGGCGTTCTGGCCGCCACCGCATCCCTGACCAGGCAGACCGTGTAGTTGTAGGCAGCGGCATCAAAGACCGTTGTCCTGATGCAGTTGGGGGTCTGGATGCCGGTGACAACAAGGCCTGTTACCCCGCAGGATCGCAGGAGGAGATCGAGGTCAGTACCAAGGAACGCACTCATGCGGGTCTTTTTAATCACGTATTCCCCAGGGAGCGGGCAAAGCTCATCAATGACCGCCGCGCCCCACGACCCCTCAACAGCAAAGGGACCCTTCTTGAAGATCTCCCGGCGAAAGACCTCCACATCAGACCCGTCCGGCCTGTGCACGCGGAGGACGTGAATGACGGGGAGCCGGCGTTCCCGGAAGATGTCAAGGACCGATTTAATTGCAGGCACGATTGCTTCTGCCCCCTCCACCCTGAGGGGGGATCCTTCCCGGACAAAATCATTCTGCATGTCGATGACGAGGAGTGCAAAAAGACCCATGGGGATCACCTCCACCAGTGATATACCGCCGGGGAGAAAATACTGCTAGACACATCCGGACAGGGGAAGCGAAAGTATGGATATTCCCATGACAGTGCTCGTGCTTGCTGCAACCGGTATCACTGCGGGTTTTGCATCGGGGCTCCTGGGCATCGGCGGGGGTTTCCTGATGACGCCGGTCCAGTACTGGCTCTATGCAGGGGCAGGCATAGACGAGACCATTGCGACCCGGATTGCGTTTGCAACGTCCCTTGCCGTCATCATTCCGACAATGGTGAGCAGCACTGCAGGTCACAACCGGAGGGGTGCGGTCGACTGGAAAGCAGCAACCCCCCTTGCGGTGGGGGCTGTTGCGGGGGGTCTCCTCGGGGGAACCCTTGCCACCTCCCTCCCGGGGGTTATCCTGCGCACATTCTTTGCCCTCGTGGTCATCGCCATGGCACTTCGGATGGTGTGGCATGTTCGATCCTGCCGGGAGTGCAAGAGGAGAGGTTCGAGGGTTTCATTCCTGGCTGTCGGTCTTTTCATTGGCATCGTTTCAGGCCTTGCCGGAATCGGCGGGGGTATTCTCCTCGTCCCCATCCTCGTCATCGCCCTGGGTTTTCCCATCCATACCGCCGTCGGGACATCCTCTGCATGCCTCGTCTTCTCGTCCGGCGCGGCGGTTGTGGCCTATATCGTGAACGGGCTCTCGGTTGCAGGTCTGCCGGCATTCTCCCTGGGATATATCAATCTCCTGGCATGGGCGGTCCTCGTGGTGCTAACAGTCCCCCTCTCCCGGGTCGGTGTCCGCTTTTCGCACGCCTGCAGGCCGGATCTCCTGTCGCATGTCCTAGCATTCGTGCTGGTATTTATAGGTCTCCTCATGCTCATCCGGTAATCACGCAGGAATCCGCACGGGAATTAATGGGATAACCCCTCAGGAATCGGAAGGGTTTAAGGCTGCCCCGGGAAATACCGGGAGAAAGGCGTAGGAAACGTTGTTCCCCCGGAATTAGTCAGAAATTTGAATCGGCAGCAGAGACAGGGAAGAAAAAGAGAGTCCCCGATAAAGAGTTAAAAACCAGGGCCCGCCTAGGTGCTTTTGACAGGGACCTGTTTTTTCCGGAGAATGACATCGAGGATACCGTGGCGGACCTGGTAGAAACTATGGATGACATCGACCGGGCAGGGGAGGGGGACGGGGATACGTCTCTCATTTACGACGATGTGGACTGCCTGGGGAGTGATATCTGCGTACGGTGCCGAGTGCAGGGTTGTTGGGAGGCGAGCGGTCACGAATATACTGTCCGGCGAGTCAATCACCTCGATAGGAATGTCCTTTTCATCGATTTCCACGCCCGGATTCCGTGCGAAGTACGGCATACCCCCGTTCGTGATAATGGTGCACCCGATGATCCGGGTGTTTTCCTCCTTGGGGAGGTTTTTGAGGAGTTCCTCTACCATCTGGGCGATCTTCCTGAGCATCTCGTCGTAGGGGTTTTCAGTATTGGGCATGATTATCACGCAGGCGGTAGGTCTCACCGGCCTGTTCAATGATATTTTTCCTCTTCAATATCTCAAGGTTATCGGATACGGCATCCGGTGGGACTTCGACAAGCTCGCATAACTCTTCCCTCGTCAGGTCGCAGTGCGCAAGGCTTATGAGGATATCGACCTGGGTATCATTGTCAAGTACCTTCCTGCCCGTTTGGACGAGTTCCCGGATATGCCGGTCGATATCCCGTTCGATATTCTTCAGGTTTTCCGCGATCTCTTCCCTGGTCTCGACCATCTTCCTGAGCTGGAGGAGAGACGAGCGCATGCGGTTGGAATCATCTCTCTCCTCGATGATCATCTGTTCACGCCGGAGCAGGCGTACGATTACGTCGATATCGTTGGCAAGGAAATAGTACTTGCGACGCCTTTCATCCATCCGGTAGGAGAGGATCTCCTCCCGTTCCATGATTTGGAGGTGTTCGATGACGGCTTTCGGGGAGAGCATCAGGCGTTCGGAGATCTCGGTCACGAAACAGGGTTTCTGGCGTAAGAGAGCAATGATACGTCGCCGGTTGCGATTCCCAAGGATATCAAGGATCCTTGCGACCTCGACCTGATCGAGCATTATTTACTTAATGTTAGTATTAACACTATATATAATTAGTGTATTCACAATACTTCTTCCCCGTCCGGGAGTGACCCCGGTCACATCGCGGCCAGGCATTATGATCCCACATGTCGGTGCGAGGAGATAAGGCACGGTCTTTCTCTGGCCTTTTTAAGGAAAAATAAATTTTAATCGGAGATGCGGTAATTAGGAGCCTCGTCTGTTATCATGATATTGTGGGGGTGGCTCTCGGTGTGCCCTGCGGACGTAATCCTCACGAATGTCGTTTTTTCGTGCATCTCGGCAATTGTCCTTGAACCCGTGTATCCCATCGCGGACTTCAGGCCACCGATGAGCTGGTAGACGACATCCGAGACGGATCCCACGTAGGGCGTGACGCCCTCCACACCCTCCGGCACGAACTTGGTCTTCCCGATCTCCTTCCTCTGGAAATACCGGTCGCTTGAGACCCCTCCGCTCATGACGCCAAGGGAGCCCATACCCCGGTATTGCTTGTACCGGCGGCCCTTCATCGTGATGACCCTCCCGGGAGACTCGTCGGTTCCCGCAAAGAGGCTGCCGATCATCACGCAGTCCGCACCGGCCGCAATTGCCTTTGCAACATCCCCGCTGTACCGTATTCCCCCGTCTGCGATGAGGGGAATACCTGTCCCTCTCGTCACATCAGCGACCTGTGCTATCGCCGTCACCTGGGGGATCCCGACACCGGCAACGATCCGGGTCGTGCAGATGGACCCCGGGCCAATGCCAACCTTGAGCCCGTCAACCGTATCCATGAGGTCTTCTGCTGCTGCGGCCGTTGCGATGTTTCCTGCCACCACGTCGGCCCTGACACTTCCCTTGATGTCACGGACGGATTTTACCACGTTCAGGTTGTGACCGTGTGCGCAGTCGACGACGAGGGCATCAACGCCGCAGGCATCGAGCCTGACCGCCCTGTCAAAATCGAAGGGCCCAACGGCAGCAGCAACCCGGAGTTTTTCCCGGGAATCGCGGGTCGCGTTGGGGTACTGGCGCTTTTCGAGGATGTCCTGCATCGTGATAATCCCGACCAGGTGCCCCTCCCCGTCCACGACCGGGAGCCTTTCCACCTTGTTCGTGTACATGGTCTCCAGGGCCTGCTCCATCGAGATGTCTTCACGGGCGGTAATCGGCTGGCGGGTCATGATGACCTTGACTTTCTCACTCCCCCGGCGTGACGCAATAGCCCTTATGTCCCTCCGGCTCACGATCCCGACAATTTTTCCCCCGTCAAGAACCGGGACCCCGCCGATCCCGTGCTCCCCCATGAGGCGTTCAACATCAGAGACAAGGCTTTCCGGGCTCACAAAGAGGACATTTTTCTCTATCAGCTCTTCGGCCTCTTTCACACGCCGGACCTCCTCTGCCTCCTGTTCTGCCGCCATGTTGCGGTGAATGACACCGATTCCCCCCTCGCGGGCCAGCGCCATCGCCATGGCGGATTCCGTCACCGTGTCCATTGCGGCGCTCACGAGGGGGATGTTCAGGGGGATATGGCGCGAGAAGTGGCTGTGGGTGTCTGCCTCATTCGGCTCGACCAGCGATGCAACAGGGACGAGGAGGACGTCATCAAAAGTCAGGGCGAGGGGTGCATTGAGTTTCTCAACAAACATCGTCAGTGCACCATCCGTGCCAGGTTCTCCACGAGTTCTTGCCTGACCCCCTGGTTCCTGTCTCCTCCGCAGACCATACCGCGGACCCCGATGATATCAGGGGCAATCCTCCGGAGGAGAGGGACATCGTCCAGAGAGAGAGAACCGGCAATCGCGGTCTCCAGCCCATTCTCCCGGTTCATCGAGCAAAAACGGGCGAGATCTTTCTCGGAGAGGAAATCAAAGGTGCTCCGGCCGTCCTTTATCCCCGTGTCAACCATGGCGACGTCAGCCCCTGCGGCTGCTGCGAGTGTCGCGAGCTCGAAGGGAGAGATACATCCCAGCCGGGAATAGTCAGAATACCCCGCGATCACCACCTTTTTCTCCGGAAACTCTTCTTTCACGGCCCTGATAACAGCCCTGATGAGCTCATCAGCCTGCTTTATCCCATCGAACATCAGCCCGACCTTGATGTAATCTGCACCGGCGCAGGCAGCCCCGTATGCTGCCAGTGCCGCACCTCCCGGCCGGAAATCAAAGTCTCCAATGGCAGCACTGACCGGCTTGGGTGATATCTTTTTTATTTCCCGGATCACCCAGGGGAAGTTCGCACCCAGGGATCCCTCGGAGGGGTTTTTCACGTCGATGATATCAGCGGCAAGAGAGCGTCTGGCTTCGTCAATGTCCCTCGGGCTGACCAATAATTGCATAGGATTTAATGATCCTGCAGGCTAATAGTGATTACGCTCTCCCATGGATGTGATTCTGGCCGTCGATGTGAAGGATGGACTTGTTGTGCAGGGAGAATCAGGGAACCGAGGGAGCTACCGGCCACTCACCTGGGGGCTCTCGCCCACGGCCGAGCCCGCCGGGTACATCACATCCCTCTCGCCCCGGAACCTCTATATCGCTGATCTTGACAGGATCATGGGAAAGGGGGATAATACGGAAACGATTCTCTCCTGCAGCAGGCTCGTTGAGCGGTGCCTGCTCGACCGCGGCGCCCGCACACCCGGGGAGTTCCTGGAAGTCCCGGGCATCACCGATATTGCCTCAACCGAGTCTTCTGTTGTGGATCTCGCCCGGTATCCCGGCGGGATCCTCTCCCTCGACATGCGGGATGGCCGTGTGATTCCCTCCGGGGAGGACCCGCGTTGCCTCCTTGCCAGGGCCGAGGAATGGAACTTTTCCGGTGCAATCATCCTCAACATCAGTGCAGTGGGGACGGGGTGCGGCATCAGTCTCCCGTTTCTTAGGGATCTCCGGGATGCCTACTCAAAAGAGCTCATCTACGGCGGAGGTATCTCTACCAGCAGGGACCTTGACGCTCTCTCCGCGATAGGGTTTGAGGGGGTCATCGTGGCAACAGCCCTGCACAGGGGGACTGTCCCCCTTGATGCCCTCAGGAGGGGAAAATGGTGCTGATCACCCTCGAAGGGATCGATGGGAGCGGCAAAAGCAGTCTCATTTTTGCCCTCCGCGAGCTGCTCGCCGACCTTGACCCGGTCTTTACGAGGGAACCGGGAGCAACATGGGTAGGGGAGCAGGTACGGAGGGCGATAGCAGAGAGGGCCGATCCGGTCACCGAGGCCCTCCTTTTTGCGGCAGACCACGCAGCGCACATCAGGACAGTCATCCGTCCTGCCCTTGACCAGGGCAGGCTCGTCATTTCTGACCGGTATACGGACAGCAGGTATGCGTACCAGACAGCCACGCTCGAGGGGGTAGTCCCTGACCCCCTCGCATGGTTAAAGGCGGTCCATGATGGGTGGACGATCCCACCGGACCGGACGGTCCTCCTCCTCCTCCCGGTCACTGAAGCTCTCCAGCGCAAGGCAGGCTCTCAAAAAAACGAGCATTTTGAGGAGGCATCTTTGCTGGAACGCGTCCAGGCAAACTACCTTCGGCTTGCCCGCGACGAACCAGAGAGATTCCTTCTTGTGGACGCGGGAAGGCCGGAAAAAGAGGTACATTTCCTGGTCGCCGCTGCGATCAGGGAGTGGTGTGGATTGTTACGATCGCATCGTCGACGATACGGACATCCACCTCTTCCCCCCCAAGGAGATAGGTGAACTGGAGGGAAAATGCACCTTCGGGGACCTCGATGTCCCTCTCCCCGACGCGGATACGTGCAGGGGGATTTTCAAGCAGGTTCGGCGGGAGAGCCCGGACAGCCTCCATGAAGGCACGCGCATCTTTCTTCAGGCGCGGACCGATGACTGCCATGTTAAACTGCACCTCGCCAGGGACCTTCTCGAGTTTCGGGGGTTGTGAATGCCACTCAACCTCGGCATTGACTGCCCTTCCTGCGTCCCCCCCGTCATCGGTAAACGGCGAGGAGAAGACGACGACCCTTCCCATCGGTGCATTCAGTGCAAGTCCCCTGTCATGCTTGTAGCGCCGCAGCTCGGCGACTATCCTGACGAGCAGGTCGCCATCCTTCCGGGCAGCCGGGTCCCGCAGGGGGGGAGCGGGCCAGGTCTGGGAATGCACACTCCCTTTTCCCAGGTACGAGTAACATTCCTCCGCGAAGAAGGGGCAAAAGGGCGCCATCATCCGGCAGAGTGCGTCGAGGGTCGTGTACAGGGCACGGCAGGCACCGTCCCGGCCCGGCTCATCAGAGTAGAGCCTCCCCTTCACAAGCTCGATGTAGTGGTCTGCAAGCACGTCCCAGGCAAACTCCCGGATAGCCTTCAGTGCCCTGTCAAACTGGTAATCGTTCATGGCTGACGTGACATCCCCGATCGTCTCGGAGAGGCGGTCAAGCAACCACCTGTCGGCAAGGGCACATACCGGTGCATCAGGAGAAAAGTCCCTGCGTTTCAGCTGGATGTGAACGAACCGGGCAATATTCCAGAATTTTGTCTGGAACCGGGACGCGGCAACAACGTCGTTCCAGTTGAACATGATGTCAGAGCCGGTTGCAGCCCCGAGAGCCGCCCACTGCCGCAGGGCATCGGCCCCGTGCTTCTCGATGATCTCCTCGGGGGTGATGATGTTCCCGCGACTCTTGCTCATCTTGAAGCCATCCTCTCCCAGGACCATGCCGTTGATGAGGATCTGGTCCCAGGGGCGCAGGCCCGTCAGGGCAACCGAACGCAGAATAGTGTAGAAAGCCCACGTCCGGATGATGTCATGTCCCTGGGGCCTCAGCTCGGCAGGGAAGAGGGGGGGAATACCACTTCCGTCCCACCCCGTGACGTTAAGGACAGAGATGGACGAGTCCATCCATGTATCGAGGACGTCTTCTTCCCCGGAGAAGTCGCGGGACTGGCAGCGGGGACAGGGGCGTGAGGGCTGATCAACAGTGGGGTCAACCGGGAGTTCGTCTTCGGAAGGTACTATCATCTCCCCGCATCTCCGGCAGAACCAGACGGGGATTGGTGTCGCGAAGATCCTCTGGCGGGAGATGCACCAGTCCCATTCCATCTGCTGGATCCAGTTCTCCATCCGGAGGAACATGTGCTCAGGTACCCACCGTATCTCCCGGGCAGCCTTGAGGATGGCCTCCCGGTCGATCTTTACGAACCATTGCCGCTCGCTCATGATCTCGATGGGAGTCTTGCACCTCCAGCATGTCCCCACCCTCTGCTCGAGGGGCTCCTGGCGGGTGAGTATCTGCTCTTTTTTCATGTCTTCGAGTATTGCCTCCCTGCATTCTCCTGACTTCATCCCGGCGTACCTGCCCGCGATGGAAGTCATCGTCCCCTGGCGGTCGATTGCCTTGCGGAGGTCGAGTTTGTGCTGTTTCCACCAGTGGACGTCCTGCTTGTCTCCAAAGGTACATATCATGACCGCACCTGAACCAAATTCAGGGTCAACGGCGGGATCAGCTATCAGGGGGACACGGTGACCAAAGATTGGAACGATGAGTTCCCTCCCTGCCATTCCCCGGTAACGCTCATCCTCGGGGTGGACCGCTACGGCAACGCAGGCCGCAAGGAGCTCCGGCCGGGTGGTGGCGATCTCGATGCCATCAAAATCGAAATAATTGAGTTTTGTCTCCCGTGGTTCATAGGCCACCTCGGCAAACGCAATGGCTGTCTCGCACCGCGTGCAGAAGTTTACCGGGTGTTCACTCTGGTAAATATAGCCGGCCGCAAGCATCCGGAGGAAGGAGATCTGGGTCTTTTTGTAGTAGGCAGGGAGCATCGTGATGTATTCATTGCTCCAGTCGACCGAGAAGCCCATTCTCCGGAGAGTACGACGCATCTTCTCGATATTGCCGAGCGTAAGTTCCCTGCACATCCTCCGGAATTCCTCCCGGGGGAGATCGTTCTTCGTTATCCCGTGGATCTCTTCGACCTTGACCTCTGTGGGAAGGCCATGGCAGTCCCAGCCCTGCGGAAACATCACATTATAACCAAGCATCCGGTGGTACCTGGCAATAAAGTCGATATAACACCAGTTGAACGCATTTCCAATGTGGAAAGTCCCCGTCGGGTAAGGTGGGGGCGTGTCGATGACGAATTTTGGTCTTGTTGACTGCGGATCAAAAAAGTGTTCTTCGTCCCGCCAGGCACCTTGCCAGCGCCTTTCCACCTCGGCAAAATCATAGTTTTTCGGGAGATCCGGAGACGGCGACATTCTTCCAATATTGGAACTGGCAGGAGATATACCTAATCGATATCGATACGCCTGGAAACTGCCCCGATCCGCAATACATCGGCTGGAGAAAGGAGAGTGGGTTAGGCAGGCCGAAGGAAAAAACCTGCAAAACTATTATTCCTGCAAGACCAAACGGAAAGGGATGATGAACGACCTCGGGGAGCGTCTCGCAACGGTAGTGGTCCTCTCGTTCATCCTGATCGCACCCTTCATCCAGCCGCCGTGGCTCCTCTCCATTATTGTATTAGTGAGTGCCCTGGTGATGTATCTCATTCCCCGGACACGACTTCTTGCAGTCGCACTGGTCCCTATTGCCATCCTTTTTGGGCTATCCATCTTACCCCTCTTTGTTTTCTGTTGCACGCTGGCAATCCTCGTCACCGGAGAGATAACCTTCCATGGAAGAGACGGGCGGATGGCCACTTACATCATCCACATCATCCTTGCCCTTGCCGCATGTGCCCTTGTGCTGGTCTACCTGGATGTCTCTGCACCCCTCGTCGTCCTCTTTGGTATCGTCGTAGCAGTCCTCCTCAAGGCAATCCTTTACCGGCGTGAGGATTCCCTGATGATCGAGGCGCTTGGTGTTGCCATGACGATGGTCCTCATCAATGAACTGAACTACAGTGCCGATCTTGCCCTCATTGCATTTGCCGTCGTCATCGCTTTCAGCTTCGGTTTCTTCTCCTACCGGACAGGGACAGCTGATGTCAGTGGCCTGTTTTCGGGAGCCCTGATCGGAATAGTCCTCATCATCTTTGCAGATATCCGGTGGTTCATTCTCATGCTTGCCTTTTTCATACTGGGCTCTGCAAGCACCCGGTACCGTTTTTTGGACAAGGAGAAAATGGGTGTTGAACAGACCCACGGGGGCGCCCGGGGATACCTCAATGTCTTTGCAAACGGGAGTGTTTCCGCGGGGGCAGCCGTTCTCTGGGGTGTCACTGGCTCCCCCGTCTTCCTCGCTCTCTTTGTGGGAAGCGTGGCAACCGCCGCAGCCGACACGATGGCAAGCGAGATCGGCGTGACAGAAGGGGAGCCCTACCTCATTACCACAGGGAAGAAGGTCAGGGCCGGGACCAACGGGGGGGTCACGGTGGCGGGTGAACTGGTCTCCCTTGCAGGTTCGTTCACCATATCTCTCCTTGCCCTTCTCCTTGGCATCGTGGATCTTCCGGTTGCCCTCGCCTGTTCCATCGCAGGTTTCATCGGGACGAACATAGACAGCCTTGTCGGTGCATTGATGGAAAATCCCGGGATGATTGGGAATGCAGGGACGAATTTCCTGGCCACCCTGGGAGGGGGAGTCGTTGCAGTGGTTATCAGCATTCTCCTGTGACCGGCACGGGAGATATCACCCCGGAATGAAATAATTTGGCAAGGGAGGGAAGAATGGAGACATACTGTCCTGCCTGCGGGTGCGAAACAGAACATGATATCATTTCCCGGGGTAGAAATCCCCTGGGCAGGTGCCGCGAGTGCGGGGATATCCACCCGGTCGACTTAAGCAAAGGGAAAAAGACGGTGCAAGTCCGGGCAATCGTGAGCGATGGCGATAAATCCCGCATCTGCTCCATTGAGTTGGATGAAGGAGAGATCTGCCGGATTGGGGATGCGTTCGTTGCCCTGTGTGGCGATGACTATGTCGGAGTTGAAGTAACGTCCATTGAGAGAGGAAACGCGAGGGTCAGGCAGGCAACCTCCCATGATATATCGGCCCTCTGGACGAGGAGGGTTGAAGAAGTGTCAGTCCCGGTTGCCATTCACACCGGCAGCACAACTGTGCCGTTCCGGATGACCGTCCCGGGAGAAGAACACTTCGTGGTTGGTGAAACGTACGGGGCCGGCAAAAAAAGGTTCCGGGTCTCGGTCATCAAGATAAGGGGGGGAGGTGTCCTCAGGAAGCCTGGCCAGATGGCCGAGGCAAAACGGATCAGGAGGATCTTTGCCTATCCCCTATGAGTGTGCGCGGACTGCCTCCTCGAGTTGTTCCCTGTGAACCAGTCCTTCAAACCGGGCAACCTCGGCCCCATCCCGTTCGATGAGAATCGTCGGGGTGACCGTGAGCCGGTACTTCCTGATGTACGCCCTTTCTCTCAGCGGGTCGATCCTCTCTGCCGAAAAACCGAGTAGTTTCTCCACCTCTGCAAGAATGGGTTCCTGTTCGTGACATGCCATGCACCCATCCTGGAAAAAATACAGGACGCGGATTGCCATGAGTGAAAAGAAGGTGTGGGTGTATAAAAAATCACCGGTATCAGGCCTTGACCACCTGGGTGACGGAGAGTTCTGCGACGGGATAGGCATAGTTCACACGCACACCCCCGGTGGACTTGGCCGTGATGAACGCAGTCCTGATCACGTACGAGGGTGTGACATTTTCCTCGATGGAGACTGTCGGCTGGTCGGCAAAGGCAAGCACAACCTGGTCACCGGGGACGACAGTCGTGAAGTTACCACCGATCCCATTGAACTCTTCTGCAGTCATCTCGCGTTCGAGGCCGGAGAAGGTGGGTAGCGACACCTTCTTTGTCTCCCCCTGTCTCATCCCTGCAACCTCACGGGCAATTGCATTATATTCAGGGGAAAACAGGGCAAATTTGGATTCCCCGTAATAGTAGTTGTAGACCGGGACGGGGATGATATCCTTCGTGCTGTTCTCCCCCACGCGCAGTGAAAAAGGACCGCAGAGCCACACCATGGTCCCACCCTCAAATGTCGCATTGAACGTCCTGATGTTCGACGTGAGAACAGGGCGGTTTTGGCCATCGTAGAAGGTAACCGCGACGGTCACGCGGTCGCCGGGGGAGGCCGGGTTGAGAGAGATGAGCCATCCCATGCCGAGGGAGCTGACCACCATGATTACCGCAAACCCCACTCCGATGACGACGAGACCGATCTTTTTGGCATTCCACCCGCTGCCAGGCTTTTTCTTTGCCCTCTCCTTTGATTTCATTCATTCTTGATTGGCGTGGCTGAAAATAAACATTTCACGGTGAACGTTTTGGCAGACTCCTGCAATAGTAGAAAATTTTATATAATATTATTATTAACATAAGGTTAGTTCAGCATCACGGCGATGCTGAAAGGAAAAAAGATAGGAGGTGTTGATATGGTATTCAGGAGGAGATATCCATTCAGCTGGACCATGAGGGACTTTGAGGACATGCTTGCAGAAATGGAGAACCGGTTCTGGGGTACAGGGGGCCGGTTACTCCCGGTTGGAGGTGTTGCAGACCGGTTCCTCCCTGCTATCAGGGGAGAGTTCCGGGTTGACGTGAGGGAGCACGAAGACGAGGTCATGGTAGTTGCCGACCTCCCGGGCGTCGACAAGGAAGACATCTCCATCTCCCTCGTTGCTCCGAACATGCTCGAGATCACGTGCGAGAGACGCTCGGACAAGGAAGAGAAGGAAGAAGGATATTATGTACGCGAGAGGATGTACGGGACGATGTCCCGCACCGTAGCGCTCCCCCACGACGTCACGGACAAGGGAGCATCTGCCAGCTTCAAGAATGGCGTCCTCGAGATCCGCCTGAAAAAATCCAAGGAAGAGCGGGGAAGCCGGATCAAAATCGAGTAAATATTTTCTTTTCTCAATTTTTTCCCGATGGGTTTTAATTATTGCAGCCCGAAATGAGATGGGATGGATAAGAAAAAGGTCAGGGACTACATGACTTACGACGTCGTCACTGTCAGCGCCGACGGTACCGTCCGTGAGGTCATGGAGAAGATACGAAAAACCGGTCATGACGGTTTTCCCGTCGTGAACGGGAAGGAGGTCGTTGGATACGTTGCTGCACGCGATCTCCTGTTCAAACCCCCTGACACGCCGGTAAAGGATGTGATGTCAGACCATTTGATCGTGGCAGACCCAGACATGAGCATCAACGACGCGGCGCGGGTCATATTCAGGTCAGGCATCCAGAAACTCCCGGTAGTTGACGAGCACAACAACCTTCTTGGGATCATCTCGAATACTGACGTCATCCGGTCCCAGATCGAGCACGTATCCCCGGAAAAAGTCTTCAATTTCATCGCCACGTTAAAGACACTCCATGGTATCTCCCCCGAGCTGAAGAGGGAGACCGTCCCCATCGATAAGCTCGTCCCCACGCAATCGCGTATATACGAGGATGAACTGGAAGGAAGGATTTACGAGATCAGGAAGGGCCTTGCCGAACCCCTGATAGTGGTACGCAAGCCGGGGCGGCTGATACTCGTCGATGGGCACCACCGGGCGATAGCTGCCCGTAAAATGGGTATTAAGGCCCTCGATGCGTACGTGATCGAGGTCAACGAGGACATCGAGCTTGGCATGGAGAGGACTGCACGGGCCATGAACCTGCGGACGCTGGACGACATCCAGGTTCTTGATTATGCCCGTCATCCCCTCGTCGCAATCACCCACCGGCTGGTCCGGAGGGGTTAAGACCCGTCATACCGTTCTTCAAACCTGTCATTGAGCAGGTGCTCCCTGACCACTGTCCCCTGTGCAACGACCACTTCAGGCCAGACCCGGGTGCGTGAATGGACCACGACATTGTTCCCGAGGGTGACGCGGGGTCCGATGACAGTATCGTTCTCGAGGCTGCAATCGTTTCCGATCAGGGTGTCGTTGTCAATGATGCTCCCCGAGACTGTGGTGTTCTTCCCTACTGTGACATGGTTATAGAGGGAAGACGAGAAGATCTTGGCATGACCCTCGATGATGCAGTCCTCGCCGATACTCGTGTAGGGTCCGATGAGGACATGGTCCTCTATAACTGTGCCGGATCCGATTGAGACAGGGCCGATGATGCGGGATTTTCGTCCCATGGAAACAGAATTGCCAATCTGGACAGGCCCCTGGATCTGACCCGCACGGATGGTGAGGTCGCCGCTGATGCTCGTGTACGGTATCTCCTGCAACTTCCATTTCTCTGCCTGGCGAAGCGACGAGGGGTTTCCAACATCCGTCCAGTTACCCCGGGCAAGCCACCCGGTAATGGTCTTCCCGTCGTCCATCAGCGTGGGAAAAAGGTCACGTGCGAAGTCAAATTTTGTTTTGGGCGGTATATGGTCAAAAATTTCAGGTGTGCAGACATAGATTCCCGTGCTGGCCAGGTTCGAAAAGATCTCGCCAGGTGCAGGTTTCTCCTTGAACCGCTTGATCCGGAAATCTGCATCGATCTCGGCAATGCCGTACTCCCCCGGTTCATCGATACTGATCAGCCCTATCGAGACGGGAGACTCGAAACGCCCGTGTTCCCGGTAAAAATCAAGGAGGTTCAGGTCGGTCACGTGGTCTCCGCCCACGACAAGGAAGTTGCCATCCTCCAGGTAAGCCTGTGCATTCTTCACGCTCCCTGCCGTCCCCAGCTTTGTCCTTTCCCGGACGTACGTGATATCAACCCCGAAGAGAGACCCGTCCCGGAGGGCCCCTTCGATTGCCTTACCCATGTAGCCGAGGGTCACGATCACCTCCCGGAAACCGAGGTTGGAGAGGTGGGAGACGAGGTGCTGAATCGATGGCCTGTTGACGATGGGAATACACGGCTTCGGACGTTCAAAAGTGAGGGGCCGCAGACGTGTTCCCTCACCGCCGCACATAATGCACACCTTCATGGAAAAATGTACTGCGGCGGTGCGCATAAAGCATCCGAGACACTGTCGCCCTTCCCGTGGGCGAACGAAAATATTTATTGAAATCTTTTTCTCGTATTCTCCCAACACTCTTGTGGTACTGTGTTCCTAAAGAGCCGGAGTGGAAGGAGAACGAAGAGGCAGGAGAGGTTGCTCCTCCTCCTTGTACCGGTGCTTTCGTTTGGAGGCTTTGCCCTCGGGATTGGCCTCCAGCATGCGGGAGTGATCACCGACGCGGCTGACTTTTACTGGGGGAGCGTTTTTGCCTCTCTCCTGTTGGCAGGGATAGCACTGGGCAAGCCGCGGAAAGACATTGTCTCCCTTTGCACCCCCATGTTTGCCCTCTTCATCTTCATCGTGCCGCTGGAAACAAAGCCGTCCCTGCTTTTGCAGGCTCTCTATGCGGCAAGTATCACTGCCCTTGCATTGCGCCTCGAGCTCCGGTTCAGCACCCCCAGGACCCCCAGGAAGGAGGAAGATCAGATGGAAAAATATCTCTATGAGTATATCCACCGTATCACACCGCATTTTGGAAATGTCAGCAGGGACTGTGCCCATGACATTGCGTCAGCGGTGCTGTCATTCAAGTTTGGGCTCTATCCCAAGGTGAAGACGGATGCAGGCCGGGCACTGGCACACCTGGAGCAGGGCAAGGTCCCGCCGGTCCTTGGAAAAGCCCTTGCAATCCTGCGTGACAGGGCAGCAGCCCTCGAGGAGGCCAGGGTGGGAGAATTTTCACCAGTAGCGTTCGGCAGCGAGGACATGCCTTTCCTTGCCCTCTCCCTCCCGCCGGACCAGGTGGAAGACCCAAATATTTACACCCTTGACAATGCCATCCTGCTGCTGTATGCCGTTGCATACCTGCAGTCCCCGGACGATGGCCAGTCCCTTGATGAACACCAGAACTTCGTGATCCAGATCCTGGAAGGGTACAGGCGACTCATTGCACCCCAATGAGAGTGCCCCGATAAAAGACCAAGGGATATTTTACCCTTTTTAGCATTTCACGCGGGGTGTGGGGACAATTGCCCCCTGGTCTTCACCACCCACCCGAAAAGGACCTGTCTTTCAAAAAATCCAAAAGAGAACTTTTTCAAAGGCTGTCCATGCTGATTCCCTGGAATTCGCGGGCAATCTCCCCGATCTCCCTGGTACCAAAGGCAGTCTGGACAGCGGTTATCTCGAGCTGTGCAGCAACATCGCACATGTAGTCGAGGATGTCGACCGAGAGCTCCTTGTGCTGTTTGCTCTTTCTCAATTGGTCAATCAGGAAAGCAAGTTTTTCCGGAGGCTCCATCCGGATCTTTGCAAGGCTCACCACGCACATGAAGATACGGGTCAGGTTCCTGTCAGTGCCTGTGATGGTATCGAAAAAATTTTTCAGTATCTGGGCCTGGTAAATCTCGCCACCCATTGCAATACACCGGTTATTATTTTTAGTATATAAATTTATCTCATATTCTACCTTGAAATAGCGGCCATTTCCCAAAAAAAAGGTTATTTAGCGGCAGTCACGATGCGGATGATGTCCCCTTCCTTGAGCTGGTAGCTATCCTTGACCCTCATGGAGGTCCGGGCATCGATGGCGTACAAGAACCCTTTCCCGATATCGGTGTGGACCTGGTATGCAAGATCCCGGGGTGTTGAGCCTTCCCGCATGAGGAAGGCATCAGGGAGGATACGTCCCCGGGAGTCAGAGAACTTGTGTTCATCCTCGACGGGGTAGACAACGATCATCCCCAGGGTGTCCCTTATCGCCCTGTTGATTGCCTGCTGGACGCCCGTCCCGCCATAGAGCTCCATGACACGGGCGATAGTCTTCAAACCCGCTTTCTGGGCGGGGGTAAGGCGCTCTTCATGGATGAGGGAGAAGGACGGGTCTCCCGGGTGATACGAAATAAGCCCTGCCGAAACCGCGTTCCGCAATGCAAGTTCTCCTGCGGCAGTTGCAAAGGAGAGACCTGCAGTGCGCAGCCTCTCGACGAGGGGCGGGGGGGCAATGTCAACGCGGTTTCCGACCGTTACCATCGGCTTGCTGATCCGGACGATCTCATCGCAGAAACGGACAAGGCCTTCCATGTCAGTCCTCACAAGATCGATAGCAGCAGCCCGTTCAGCATCCATGACATCCTCGGGAGAGATACGCAGTCCCGTCAGCACCTCCGATACACCCCTGTGCAGGGAATAGGTTTTTGACTGGGCCTGGCGCTGCAGTTTCTGCCAGTGTTTCTCGAGGATCCCACACACCCACATCGTCATCTCGCGTTTCAGGAAAGCGATATCCTCGAGTGGGTCGTGGCTCCCTGGCTCCACGGGGTTCCCCTCCGCGTCGGTGGAACCGCTCGCGTCCACGATGTGGATGATCGCATCGGCCTGCCGGAGGTTGTCAAGGAACTGGTTTCCAAGACCCCTCCCCTTGTGGGCATCCGGCACGAGGCCGGCGACGTCGATAAGGTTGACCGGGACGTATCTGATACCGTCGGTACAGTGGCCACAGGAAAGCCCGAGGCTCCTGCAGGGGCAGACTGACCGAAAGTAGGCAACGCCGAAGTTCGCGTCAATGGTTGTGAAAGGGTACCCGGCGATCTCTGCAGGGGCCATGGTCGCCGCCCGGAAGAACGTGGACTTTCCGCAGTTTGGCTTTCCGGCAAGGGCCAGCGTGATCATAGCAATTCCCTTTACCTCTGACCACCTAAAAGATAATGCCTTATGTCTTACATCAGGAAGTCGACGTATTACTTCGATAAACCCGGGCCCCAGAACACCGAGGATTGCGCACGGTTCGCCCTCGAGAGGGCAAGGGAACTCTCCATCGGGAGGGTTGTCGTAGCGAGTACCAGCGGGAAAACGGCCGAAATATTCTCCCGGTTCTTTATGGGGACAGGAATCTCCCTCGTTGTCGTGACCCACGTCGTCGGGTTCTCAAAACCGGGAGAGTGGGAGTTCTCGCCACAGACAGCGCGGCGTCTGAAGGAGGCCGGCGTCACGATCGTGACCGGAACTCACGTTCTTTCCGGGCTCGAACGGGCCTTTTCACGGTCGCCAAAGGTGGGAGGGGGCTCCCGCTCGGAGGCAGTTGCCGAGGCGCTGCGCAAGCTCATCGCGGTGGGCCTCAAGGTCGCGGTCGAGTGCACGCTCATTGCAGCGGACCAGGGGGCAATACCGGTAGACCAGGAGGTCGTCGCTGTCGGAGGGACCGCCAGTGGTGCAGACACCGTGTGTGTTATCCTGCCTGCCCATACCTCGTCGTTCCTGGACCTCCAGGTCAGGGAGATTGTTGCAATGCCGCGGGAGAGGTGAGGGAATGGTCCTCTCCGCCCTCTCGCAGTCACTGTCATACCTCAAAAGAGACGTCCTCCTGTGGACCCCGGGCCTCGTCGCCGGGGGCCTCGGGGCGGCTGACCTGGTCATCCAGTTCTTCATGGGGGAGTTCATCTTCACGAGGTTATGGTTTATCGAGGTGATCATCCTCCCCTTCTTCCTCGCCGGAACCTATTACCTGATCCGTACCGGGGAATCGGGGGGCCGTGCTTTTATCAGGGGGGCATCGTCGTACTATTTCAGGATCCTTCTCCCGGCCCTTGTCGTTGCGTTTGCCATCCTCCTCACGATATTCCTCCTTGTAATCCCCCTTTCCCTTGCCGGGACTGGTATGACCATCCTCCCCTTCGTCACCCTTGGGACAGTCATCCCCATCCTCTTTTTCACTTTCTTTTTTGATTGCGCCGCGGTGTTCGAGGACTGCAAAGTCCTGGACAGTATCAGGCGGAGCATTGAGATCGTCCTGAACCGCCCCGGCCGTGTCATCGCCTTTTTCCTGGTATCGGCAGGACTCATCCTCTGCATCACCCTGCCCCTCCTGGTCCTCTGGACAGCACTCCTCTATGATAGGCTCCTTCCCCTCACCACAATGACTCCAACGGAATTCCAGAATTTTACACTGGCGAGCTTCAATTCCCTGCTCGGTCTTGAAGGAATCGTGGTTACTGCACTCATCTGTTTCGCCGGGGTCTTCCTGGGGGGAAACCTCATCCTGGCATTCAAGGCTGCTTTCTACCGAAAGGTCAGTGGAGAAATACCGGTCGGCGGGACAATTCCCCTCCAGGGTGAGTACGATGAAAAGGGGAGATGGTATAAGTACTAGGGCTTGGCCTGCAGTGTCCCGCGTCTCCTCCCGGGACATTCCCGATTACCCCCTCCCGAGTTATAAAGAGAGATGCCTCCCATGCAAAAATATGCCGGTGTAACAATTTCCTGCCACGGTCACCCCCACATTACCGCCCTCCATCCCAGTACCCTTGAAATTACGAGGGAGCCTGCAGTGACGCTCCGGGGAGACTGCATTGTCGGCGTCGGTGCTGTCAGGGGGGCCCGTGACCTCCCCCCCGATGTCCGCGACCTCCTCTGCCGCGATGAGGCCCGGGTTACTGCCTGTTTCCGGTGCAGGGGGTTGACAGTCGTACTCCACGGGCATGGCAGCAGAAAAATGACTCTGTCAGACCCCTCTGACATGGTCTTCCGGAGGAGTCATTTCGTCTGCGGGAGGACGGTTGCAATCGGCACTGACCTGACTGCCCGCCTGTTTCCCCGTGATTTTGTGGAAGAGCTGCGGAGGGGTCACCCGATGACAGTTGAAATCTCCGTCTTTGTGCCCTGACGGCCCGTACCTTTAGTCCCTCCCCAGCATCGTGATCTTCATCTCTGCATTCGCAAGGATCTCCTCTGCCTGCCGGATAAGGGCTGCTCCCCTCTCGTACAGTGCAATTGCCTCATCGAGGCCTGTCTGGTTATCCTCCATCTTCTGGAGGATCTCCTTTATCTCTTTCAATATCTCCTCAAACTTCTGGGTCATGCCTCACCTCGTGGACGATCGTGTCGATTGTACCGTCTGAGAGCCGGGCAGAAAGCCTGTCCCCCGGCGATACCTCCCTTGCAGAACGGATGACTCGTCCCTGCCGCGTGAGTATGCAGTAGCCCCTGCCGAGGACCTGGCAGGGATTCTTTGCCTCCAGGATATGTGCCATGGCAGAGACCCTCTCCCTCCCCCGGTCAATGCGCGCAGTCATTGCACGCAGCATCCGTGTCTCCAGGACATTCAGGTCTTCCCTCCGGACGTTCAGGCGTTGCTCCATCCGCCGCGGGGAGAACCTCTCGCGCAGCTCGGCGATTTCCGTTGCAGCCCGGTCAAGCTTCCCGAGCAGACGGGCGCAAAGTGCCTTCCGAAAGTCCCCGAGCGCCTCCCGGATCGCGATCCTGTCAGGGACCACGAGTTCGGCTGCAGCCGAAGGTGTCGGGGCCCGGACGTCGGCAGCAAAGTCCGCGAGAGGTGCATCGACCTCGTGCCCGATCGCGCTCACGACGGGCACGGGGGAGGCCGATACCGCCCTCACCACATCGGGGTGGTTGAAGGGGAACAGGTCCTCGAAACTTCCCCCGCCGCGAGCGACGATGATCACGTCAGCCCGACCATAGAGGCGGGTTATTGCCCGGGCAATCTCGAGGTGCGCCCCCTCTCCCTGGACGACCGTGGGTGAAACCACGACTTCGAGGGGGTACCGGCGCGATATGATGTTCTTTATGTCCTGGAGCACGGCCCCCGTTTCTGACGTCACGACGCCGATGCGCACCGGAAAGCTGGGAAGGGGGCGTTTGCGGGCACTGTCAAAGCATCCCTCGGAAGAGAGGAGTACTTTCCACTGCTCTACCTGGAGGTATTTTTCACCCCGGCCTGCAGGCCGGATATCGCGGACATATAACTGGTAGCGTCCCTGCGGGGAGTAGTGCCCCACGGACCCAAAGACAAAGACATCCATCCCATCGCTGATGCCGGCCGGGAGCCGGGCTGCATCCGTCCGCCACATGACACAGGAGATAAGTGCGCTCGTGTTTTCCGTCCTCTCTCCCAGGGAAAAGAAACAGTGGCCTGACCCATGGAGCTTGAAGTTGGTAACCTCCCCCCTGACCCATATATCATGGATCCGGGGGTCATCAAGCAGCGAACCGATGAGGGAGGAGATCTCTGAAACGGTGTAGACTCCCGGTTGCATCTCCCCTTGCCCCTGCGACTCCCTTTCCTGGTACCAGGGCATAAACAGTTATTAGCAGTTGCCCGACATGAAATAGGATCATGGTTCATTTTGGAGTCTCCACCATGTTTTTTCACGAATATCCCCTCGAGGAGATCATTTCGGCGGTCGAGGAAGCCGGGCTCGACTCTGTGGAGTTCTGGGTGGAGACACCGGCGTTCTGGCTCGCCGGCCAGCCCCGGGATGAACTTGTATCTCTTAAAGAATCGTCACCTGTGATGCGTCATGCAACACTCCATGCGCCCATCCTTGATCTCAATCCCACGTCGATCAACCCGGTTATTGCCGAGGTCTCGGTCCGATTCGTCTGCGATGCCATCCGGCTGGCCGCATCGGCAGACATCCCCATCGTCACCGTGCATCCCGGGAGGAGGACTGCCAAGAGGGTGCCCAGTGCCCCCGACTATGAAAAGTTCGAGCGATACCTCCGGAGCCTTGAGGAGGTCTCCCGCGAGACGGGAGTTGTGGTCTCCATGGAGAACATGGAGAACAAAGTGAACTCGCTGGTCGGAAAGCCAGAGGTGATGCGCGACCTCCTTGACCGTGAGCCCTGGCTCTCGTTTACACTCGACATCTCCCACGCCATGGGGGACGGGCCGGGACAGGTGGAGAGGTACATTGAACTCTGCGGGGAGAGGCTCGTCAATGTGCACGTGGGAGCCGCGGCCGGTGGAAGGATGCACCTCCCCGTCGGGGGGAATACAGCCGTCCGCAGTATTCTCCGGGATTTGGCACAAATGGGGTATGATGGAAATCTCATGCTGGAGATCGAGGACCTCGCCCTGTCCTGCGAGTTATCCTATGAAGAGAAAATTCTCCTCCTCGCGCGGGAATCAGAATTCATGAAGACCGCGTTTGGGTAATCGACGAGTTTATAAAATGTCAGCACGATAGTTACAGTGTCACGGGATCCATGGATACGATGAGAAAGGCCGTCTGGGCGGCGTGGAATTGATGATTGAGGACCTTTTACTCCTTTTACTGTTCATCGTGTGCCTGTTGCTCTCTGCATTTTTCTCGGCATCGGAAGTTGCCCTCATATCGATCAGCAGGGCAAAGGTCAGGACACTCGTCAATGAAAAAAGGCAGGGTGCCCAGGCACTCGCCCGCCTGAAGGAGCATCCGAACCGCTTTCTCATCACGATCCTGATCGGCAATAACATCGTGAATGTTGCGGCTGCAGCGATTGCGACAGCCGTGACAATCAGGGTCTTTGGAAATATCGGAGTCGGGATAGCCACGGGAGCCGTCGTCATCCTCCTCCTCGTTTTTGGAGAGATTAGCCCGAAAATATACGCGACCCGGCACGCGGAAAAATTTGCCCTTACCGTCGCCAGGCCAATCCACTTCCTTTCCGTCGTCTTTTTCCCCCTGATTTGGACCATTGAGAAAGCCATGGGGAAGGGGTCGGCCGAGCAGGGAACATCTGAACCCAGCGTAACCGAGGAAGAGATACGCGAATGGATCGAGGTTGGAAAGGAGGAGGGGGCCATCGAGCAGGAAGAGAGGGAGATGCTTTACTCAGTCCTCGAGTTCGGTGACACGACGGCACGGGAGATCATGACACCTCGTGTCGACGTTGCCCTCATCGAAGACGAGAGTAGCCTCGAAGCAGCCCTCCATCTCTTCAACGAGACTGGTTTTTCCCGCATTCCTGTTTACCACGAGCACATGGACAACATCATCGGCGTTCTCAACGTCAAGGACGTCTTTTCAAGCATCATTTCGGGGAAGAAACACGCGAGTATCAGGGACCTGATGTACGACCCCTTCTTCGTCCCCGAAAGCAAGAAGATCGATGACCTCCTGCGGGAACTCCAGTTGCGCAAGGTGCAGATGGCCATCGTTCTCGATGAATACAGCAGTTTCGTGGGCATCGTGACGGTCGAAGATATCCTTGAAGAACTGGTCGGCGACATCCTTGACGAGTTTGACAGGGAAGAGCCAAAGGTGCAGAAGATCGGGGAGGGGGTGTTTCTCGTCGATGCCAAGGTCTGGGTCGAAGACCTCAACGAAGAGCTTGATATCTCCCTCCCCGTATCAGAGTCCTACGAGAGTGTCGGGGGCCTTGTCATCGATCGACTCGGGCACATCCCCCATCCAGGGGAGAGCGTGTATATCAGGGAAAGTAACGCGACGCTCGTTGTCACACAGATGCTCTCCCGCCGTATCGTCAAGGTCAAGGTCATCATCCATCCCCCCGGAGAGGAGAAAGAGGGGGAGAAAGGATCATGAAACGGATCGCGGTCCTTGCATCAGGCCGGGGATCGAACTTCCAGGCCCTCATCGATGCCATCCGGGATGGGTACCTCAACGTCGCCTGTGCAGGGCTCGTGACCGACAATCCCGGTGCATATGCCATTGTGCGTGCACGGGAGGCGGGGATTCCCGTCCGTGTCATCGACTACTCTCTCTTTTCCACAAAGGAGGATTACGAAGCCGCACTTTTTTCCGTGATGCAGTCCCTGGACGTCGACCTGTTTGTGCTAGCCGGTTACATGCGCATTCTCGGCCCGCGAATCGTCCGCGAGTTTTCCGGAAGGATTATCAATATTCACCCGGCACTCCTGCCCAGCTTTGCAGGCCTGCATGCCCAGCGCCAGGCCCTCGAGTACGGAGTCCGGGTCTCCGGGTGCACGGTTCACTTCGTCGATGAGGGGATGGACACCGGCCCCATCATCATCCAGGCCTGCGTGCCGGTCTTCCCCGGAGATGACGAGGAGAGCCTTTCAGCCAGGATCCTTGAGAAAGAGCACCAGTGCCTGCCATGGGCTGTCAGGATCGTCTGTGAGGGACGATTTCGCATCGAGGGACGCAGAGTTCTCGTCAACGAGGGAAATGACACGAAAAACATCGCACCCGGAGATACGGCGCATCGCCCGGGAAAGGATCGCAATCCTTTTTGAACAGGCCCGCAGGGTATTTCCCACTGACCCCGCGCTGAGTCACCGCTACATCGCACTTGCCAGGAAGATCTCGATGAAGCAGCGGGTCCGCCTCGACAGGGAGTTCCGTCGGCAATTCTGCCATCATTGCCACCGCTTCCTGGTACCCGGGGTAAACATGCGGGTCAGGATATCCCACGGGAAAGTCGTGGTGACGTGCCTCTCCTGCCGGAAACAGATGCGCTACCCAGCCAGGAGGAAGTCGTGATGGGAAAGGAACCAGGGGAGCAGGAAATACGGGCAACAGTCTGGGTCGGGAAGAACGGCTTGACCGATGCAGTCGTTGGAGAGATCGTCCAGCAACTGGAAAAGAGACAGAGGGTCAAGGTAAAGTGGCTCCGGTCTACAGATGTAGACCCGGCCGCCCTGGCGAGCCGGGCAGGTGCGAAGGTCCTCGCGGTAAGGGGGAGGACTGCTGTGCTCGAAGGAGAAAAAAAGAGATAAATCCGGGATATCCTGCGCCGTTGCCTGCGGAGGGCAACGCGCTCGAAATATATAAAAGCGCAGCATACAAATAAGTAAAGACTGTTATATCCAACCAGTGACAGTGAGGTTTTACCAGGCATGACAACCGTCTATGATGTTCCGGCAGAGAGGTTCATCCGCACCCTGGCCGAGGAACTCAAGAAAAGACCAGAGATGAAACCCCCGGACTGGGCTGCGTTTGCCAAGACCGGGGTCCACAAGGAGATGCCACCCCATGACCCCGAATGGTGGTTCGTGAGGGCCGCCTCCATCCTCCGCCGGGTCTACATCGAGGGGCCCATAGGTGTACAGCGCCTGCGCACCATCTATGGGGGGAAGAAGGACAGGGGTTCCCGCCCGAAGCAGTTCAGGAAAGGCAGCGGGTCAATCCTCCGCAAGGCCCTCCAGCAGCTCGAGGGAGCCGGGCTTATCCAGAAGGAGAAGACAGGGAGGAAGGTAAGCCCGACGGGCATCTCCTACATGGACAACCTGGCAGACAGGATTGCCCGAGAGGAGAAAGCAAATACCCCCCAGTGAGGGAGTGAACCATGGGAGACGACGAGCTTGCAGAACTGCGGAGGAGGAAGCTGGCGCAGTTACAGCAGCAGGCATACGAACAGCAGCTGATGCAGGAGGAAGCAGAGAGGCAGAGGCAGCTTGATGCACAAATTCACACCGTCCTCCTCCAGATCATGGAACCCGCGGCAAGGGAGCGTCTCAATGCCATACGGCTGACACGGCCGGATTTTGCCCGTGCCGTCGAGCAGCAGCTGGTCCTCCTCGCAAAGAGCGGTCGTCTCACGCAGAAGATTACAGACGAACAGTTGAAGGCAATCCTCCAGCAGTTACAACCTGCACGGAAGGACTTCAAGATCATTCGGAAAGGATGAAGGCCGGTGTCCTCTTCAGCGGGGGAAAAGACAGTTCCCTTGCCGCGATCCTCCTCTCCCGGGACTATTGCGTGGAATTGAATACATACGTGTTTCATGAGGACCGCCCACTCCCCGGGGTCGAGAGGGCCGCACGGGCCCTTGGGATCCCCTGGAAAGTCCGGGTATTTTCAGGTCTTGATATCTCCACCGTTGTTGACATGGTGGAAAAGACCGGGCACCCGGGAGAAGCGATACAGATGGTGCACAAAAAGGCGCTCCAGGACCTTGCCCTGCACTATCGCATCATCGCGGACGGCACGCGTTTTGATGACCGGATCCCCATGCTGAGCAGGGACGAGGCCCAGGCGCTCCAGGACACCTGCAGATGTTCCTATATCAGGCCGCTCCTTGGCTTCCCCCGGAGGGAGGTCGACCGCCTCGCAGGCCAGCACCTCCACATCGTCATCGGGGAGACCGGAAAACTGGAGAATGGTGATTACGAGGCCGAGATCAGGGAGGCTGTCCGTGCCAGTGGGAAGGACATCTACCGCTTTTTCCCCCCCAACCATGAACAGTCGCTCGTCCTTGGAACCGCAAAAGACGAGAAGGTGAATTGCACATGAGCAGAACAACAAAAGGATACAAGATTCGCCTTGCAAAGGCGTGTGAACAGAACCGCAGGGTCCCCGCATGGGTCATGGCACGCACCAGGCGCCAGGTCACCACGCACCCCCGCCGGCGAAACTGGAGAAGGAGCACCTTAAAGGTGTGAGAGAAAATGGCAGAGAAGGTTCAGGAGCAGATCTACGTGGTTCCTCTCCGCGAAGCGAAAAGAGCACCGCGGTGGAAGAGGAGCAATACTGCTATAAAGGATATCAGAAAGTTCCTCGCCCGTCACATGAAGAGCCGGGACGTAAAACTCGACCGGACGATCAATGAACGTGTCTGGGACAGGGGGGCAGAGAAACCTCCGTCCCGCATCAGGATCCGGGCCATGAAGTTTGATGATGGCCAGGTCCAGGCTGAACTTGCCGAGGAGTGAGATGCAAAGAACGATCTCGTACGGGGGAGATCCCCACATCGGGGTCTTTTGCCGCGTCCTGGATGATATTGCAGTCGTTCCACCAACCGCCCCTCCGGATTTTAAATCTGCACTGGAGGAGGTGCTGGGTGTCGAGGTTGTTTCCACGACCATCCAGGGCAGCGAGATCGTCGGATCGCTGCTCACGGGGAATGCAAAGGGATTCATCGTGAGTGGAATGGCAACCGACAGGGAGATCTCGGTCCTCGAGGAACACCGCGACGTATTCCTGCTCGAGCATACTATGAATGCTGCCGGGAACATCATCCTCCTCAACGACAGGTTTGCGGTTGTTCACCCCGAGATGCCCGGGGAAATGATCGGCAGTTTGAAAGATTTCCTGGGAACCCCTGTCACACCCCTCACGGTGGGAGGGGTAAAAGCCGTTGGAATGGCTGCTGCAGCCACGAACAAGGGGGTCCTCGTTCACCCCCGGAGCAGCAGGGCTGAAATCCAGCGCATGGAGGAGATTGCGGGTGTCCCGGTCGGGACGGGATCCGTGAACAGGGGGACAGGTCTTGTGGGGACGGGACTCCTTGTGAACGCAAAGGGATACGTGGCGGGACTTGAAACAACCGGCTTTGAGCTGGGAAGGATTGAGGATGTTTTTGGTTTTCTGGAGTGAGAGAGAATGAAGGAACAGAAATTCGAGGTAAAAGGAGACTTCCGGATGGGCGATGAGTGGAGGCCATTTACCAAGGTCATCGAAGCCCCGAGTGAAGCGCAGGCAAAAGAACGCACATATGCAGTTTTTGGGAGTAAACACCGGGTGAAAAGAAGTTATATCACGATCCACTCAATTACCTTGCTCAGTGGTGACTAACGTGGATGGCGTTGACCCCCGGGAACTCCAGTCCCTCCAGATATACCTCAACGAGTACAGGCAGCAGGCAGAGATATTCTCGCAGCAGCTTGCACTCCTTGAGGAGGGGAGGGTGGAAGCATTCTCTGCGATAGAGGCCATCAATGGAATAAAGGACTCACCAGACAACACAGTCCTCCTCCCGCTGGGAGCCGGTATCAGTGTTCGGGTCAGAATCAGTGAACCATCAAGGGTCCTCGTGAACATCGGTTCTGAGGTCGTCGTGGAAAAGTCAAGCGAGGAAGCAGTTGAGTACCTCAAGGACCGCATCACCGAGATGGAGGCATCGGCTAAAAAGGTCATGGAGACGCTCGAGCAGATACGTGGCCAGATGAACGAGATAGCCCGCCGCCTCGAGGCAGGATACCAGCAGTTCCAGATGCAGCAGGCCCGTGCAATGCAGGATGGGGAACAGGCCGGTTGAGCAGGGTCGTGGTGAGAGATGTTTGAGGGGCTCCGGGCAAGGCTCCAGAAAATTACGGGGTCGTTAGAGAATAAAATCGAGGAAAATATCGAGAAAAATACCATCGCTCCCGCCACGGCTGTCGGGAGTGTCCTGCGCCCGTTACCAGAGCAGCCAAAAGACCCCGGTCTCCTGGAGCGAGTCAAGGTCCTCATCACCGACAGGGAATTTTTCATCTCTGAAAAGGACATCGAGGAACCCCTCTTTGAACTCCACATGGTCCTCCTCGAGAGCGATGTTGCACTTCCGGTAGCCGATGAAATTATCCGGAGGGTCAGGGAGGACCTGACCCGGAGCCGGAGAAAGGTGGGTGAACAGCTGCAGGGGATAGCCAGAAGTTCCCTCCGGGGAGCGCTCCTTGCAGTCCTGGGGGATGGCTTTGACCTCCTCTCCTACGTCAGGAACCATGACCGTCCCGTCAAAATTCTTTTTACCGGCGTCAATGGTACAGGGAAGACCACCACGGTTGCAAAGGTTGCCTCCTACCTGAAAAGGAACGGTTTTTCGGTTGTCATCGGTGCGGGGGATACCTTTCGTGCCGGAGCCCAGGAGCAGATCGATGTCCATGCGGACCGCCTGGGGATAAAAGTCATCAGTCACCAGCAGGGGGCGGACCCATCTGCGGTCCTCTTTGACGCAGTCCAGTACGCCCAGGCCCACAAGATCGACGTGGTTCTCGCCGATACAGCGGGCAGGTTCCATAACAGGGCAAACCTGATGAGCCAGCTCGAAAAGATCCGGAGGGTCATGAAACCGGACCTCGTCGTGTACGTGGATGAAGCAGTCGCGGGCAACGATGCAGTTGTCCGTGCCCACGAATTTGAAAAAACAGTGGGAGCAGATGCCGTTATCCTCACCAAGGCCGACATGGACACCAAGGGTGGTGCTGCCGTATCGATTGCCCATACGATTGGAAAGCCCGTCATGTTTCTCGGTACAGGCCAGGGTTACGAGGATATCACACCCTTTTCGCCCGTCCGCCTCGTCGATGAACTCCTCGGGGTGCAAGCCTGATGCTCGATAAACTGGGAACATCCCTCAAGGACGCCCTGAAAAAACTCGCAGGAAAAACGGTTGTTGACCGGGCCGCTGTCGAAGAACTCGTCAAGGACCTCCAGCGGGCACTCATACAGGCTGACGTGAACGTCCGCCTGGTCATGCAGCTCTCGGAATCCATAAAGAGACGTGCGCTTGACGAACAACCCCCCCGCGGGATGACGGTCCGAGAACACGTGCTCCGGATAGTCTACCAGGAACTTGTCCGCCTCGTGGGCTCTGCGGGAGAGGTGAGGCTTGAGCCCCAGGTCATCCTCATGGCCGGGCTCCAGGGGAGCGGGAAGACAACGACGACTGCCAAGCTCGCACGCTACTTCCAGCGCAAGGGACTGCGCGTCGGTGTCATCTGTGCAGATACCTTCCGCCCGGGGGCGTTTGACCAGCTCAACACGCTCTGTTCACGCGCCAATATCCCGTGTTTCGGGGATCCCGCGGAGAAGGACGCCAGGAAAATTGTCAGGGACGGATTGCCGGCAATGGGTTCGTCTGAAGTGGTGATCATCGATACCCAGGGGAGGCATGCCCTCGAGGCAGACCTCATCCAGGAGATCATCGACCTCCAGGCAATTGCGAAGGCCCGTCACAGGTGGCTGGTCATTGACGCCGCACTCGGTCAGCAGGCTGCCGAGCAGGCCCGACGGTTCCACGAGGCCATCAGTATCGACGGGGTCATCATAACGAAGATGGATGGGACAGCCAAGGGTGGCGGAGCCCTCTCTGCAGTGGCTGAGACCCGGTCAGGGATTGTTTTTATCGGGAGCGGTGAGACAATCGACGACCTGGAAAGGTTTGACCCGGATGGGTTTATCTCCCGTCTCCTCGGTATGGGGGACCTCAAGGCCCTCGTTGAAAAGGCGGAAGAGACCCTCGCGAAGGGCGAGGTCGACGTGAATGCCATGCTTCGCGGGAAGTTCTCGCTCCGCGACATGTACAGCCAGCTGGAGGCAGTCACCCGGATGGGACCGCTCAAACAGATCATGAGCATGCTCCCGCTGGGGAACGTGCAGATCCCGGAAGATGCCTACGACATCACGAGCACCAAGATGGCACGTTACCGGATTATCATGGACTCGATGACGGGAGCAGAGCTTGATGATCCCTCCCTCATCGGCAGCTCGCGTATCCAGCGCATCGCGCGGGGAGCCGGGGCATCTCCCGACGAGGTCCGCGAACTCCTCCGCTATTACAAGATGATGAAGAGGGCGCTCAAAGGTGTACGGGGCCCGCAGGGACGGTTCAACATGCAGCGGATGATGAAAAAATTCGGTGGCGGGACCTAAAAAAGGCGCCATGATTCGGATAGCCGTGGTCGGGCACCTTGCACGCACCTCCGGTGACTTTTTCCTCTCGGATATGCCGGGCGGGGCAGGCCGGATGGATATACTCTGCAGGTGCATCAATGCAGCGTTCTTCCTCTCCCACGGGTTGCGCAGGGAGATCGAATGTTACCTCGTCCTGTGTGGTCCCCCCAGTCCTCCCAAGATCGTCCGGTTTTCGGGTGCCTCTTTGAGATCACTCAACCCGGACGAAAGGAGTGCAGGGGCCCTGATAAAGAAGGCGCTCGGTCTTCCGGTCGGATCAGAGTTCCGCGAGTCAACGCCGGGAGTCGCTGTGCGCCGGGGAGGCCTCCCTGACCTTGTGGCAATGTTCCCTTTTGCAGTCCTCGACGAGGGGGGAAGAGATATCAGGGCATCCCCCCGTCTGCCCGAGGGATTCCTCCTGAGTGATCACCTGGACTTTTCTCCAGAAGAACGGGCAATCCTTGGGGAACGGGAGATGCTCTCGGTTGGGCCCGTGACCCTCCATGCCGACCACGCAATCGTGGTCCTCCTCAATGAAATTGACAGGAGGAGGGCTGGATGGACATCGTGAACCTCGCATCCAGGATACTCGCGTACGGCGATACCTGTGACAACTGCCTCGGCCGCTTCTTTGGGAAGCTCTCGTTTGGGCTCTCGAACAGGGAGAGGGGACATGCTTTGAGGACTGCGGTGTTCCTGGCCGAGAACAGGCCCTCGACACCTCCGGCGAACTGCTGGATTTGCGGAGGTCTCTTCTCCAACCTGGAAGAATGGGCGGACAAGGTCATTTCTGCACTCAGGGGAATAGAATTCGAAACGTTTGCGATTGGTACGAAAGTCCCGCCGCTCATTGCCGAGAGTGAAGAGGTCGTCTGGAGTGACCTTGGCCTTTCTCATGCCGAACCGTTCAAGTCGGAGCTGAACCGCGAAGTCGGGAAAATCGTGGCCCGGAAGAGTGGAAAGACTGCAGACCCCACTCACCCCGATGTTGTGGCAATCCTGGACATTTCAGCAGGATCTGTGGAACTCCAGATAAACCCGGTCTTCTTCTGCGGACGTTACTGCAAGCTGGAGAGGGGAATCCCCCAGACACACTGGGACTGCCGGGCGTGCAGGGGAAAGGGATGCGAGAAGTGCGGGTACACGGGCAAGCAGTACCCTGACTCTGTTGAGGAATTGATCGGCAGGCCCGCAATCCGCCTCTTCTCTGCGGGAAAATCGATACTCCACGGGTCAGGGAGGGAGGACATCGATGCCCTCATGACCGGGACAGGCCGACCGTTCGTGATGGAAGTGGTGGCCCCCCGCACCCGATCCGTGGACTTGAAAGATCTCGAGGCCGCCATCAACAGGGAGGCAGCAGGCAGGGTCACCGTTGTCCTTGACCGCTATGGCGTGCGGGAAGATGTGGAAATTATTAAATCAGCCAGAGGGGATAAAAGATACAGGATCCTGGTCGAGATTGAAGGTCCATGCACACAGGATGAACTTCAATCTGCAATCGGAGCCCTAAAAGGGGTAAAAGTATACCAGCGCACCCCTCTGCGGGTCGTTCACCGGCGTGCAGACAGGGTGCGGGAGAGACGGGTGATCGATATCCGCTTCCTGGGGGAGGAGGATGGCAGGGCAGTCCTGGAGGTCACCGGAGAAGCAGGTCTCTATATCAAGGAACTGATCTCCGGTGACCAGGGTCGGACAGAACCCAGCCTTTCCGGAATCCTGGGAAGACCCGCCCGGGTCTCCCGGCTGGACGTCATACACGTATCAGCGGACAACGAGGGAGAGTAAACGTCATGGCACACCACAATGGTCCACGGAAAAAGACACGGTACAAGTTCAAGAAGGAGATACGCCGGCGGGGAATCGTGCCCGTCACATCGCTTATCCAGAGATTTGATATTGGCCAGAAAGTACACATCGTCGTCGAACCCAGCATCCAGAAGGGGATGCCGCACCGGAGGTTCCATGGGATGACAGGGACCGTCATCGGTCAGAGGGGGAGAGCCTGGCTCCTGTCCCTTCGGGATGGGGACAAAGAAAAGGTCGTCATCGCAAGACCGCAACATCTAAAAGCCCAAAGGTAAACACTCCACCACGGGAACTCCCAGGAGACTGGCATGAAGGTAAAGGCTATCATTCGGGAGGAACGAATAACCCTCCCCGAGCTCCGCGATTTCCTCCACAAAGTGGAGGCCGAGCGGATCGAGGCAGGCAAGGAGATGTCGTATGAACTCCGGAAGAGTATCGAGCATGCCAATCTCCTTTCCAGGACTTCCGCAGAGAAGTCCCGTCTCCTGGTGAACGAATTACAAAAACTCGAAAAGATGAAACCCGACATCGCATATCGCATTGCGAATGTGATGCCACGGACCAGGGACGAACTAAGGGCTATCTACGCAAAGGAGAAATATACACTCCAACCCGATGAACTGGATACCATCATCGAGATAGTCAAGGCTCACCTCTGAGGTTCACTATGAAGACGGAAAAAAAAGAGGTCAATGCGATAGTCCTCGATGTCCTTCAGAAAGGGCACCCTGATGATCCCCGTCCCGTTTTCAAGCGTGAACCGCTCGTGCAGGCCGTCGGCGTGGCGCAGTTCAAACTCCTTGAACTGGTGCCAAAGACGCTCGACATCCAGATCCATGAGAACGTGTACATCGGTGACGGTGAGCGCGAGAAGATAGAGAGGGTCAAGAGGCGGATAAGCTACGATGACCTCACGCAGACAGCCCGCCTTGAACTGCCTTTTGCCGTCGAAAGAATCGTCAGGGAGAAGGAAAGTGAGTTTGTCCAGTTCTTTAACAAGTCAATCTCCATCAGTCCGAAACTCCACATGCTCCACCTTCTCCCCGGGATAGGGAAAAAATTGATGTGGGAAATCCTGGGAGAAAGGGAGAAGAAACCTTTCGAGAGCTTTTCCGATATAAGCCAGCGCATTAAGGCGATACCCCATCCCGAGAAGATGATCATTGCCCGGGTCATGGAGGAACTCCAGGACCCGAACGTCAAATACCACCTCTTTACATCGCGATGAGTGCGCGATACGACCAGCACTTCCTGGTGGACAAAAAGGTCATTGAACGTATTGCTGGCTGCATTGATCTTGATGGGAGGACTGTCCTCGAGATTGGACCGGGTCGCGGAGCCCTGACTGCAGCATTGCTCGAAAGGGGGGCACGGGTCGTTGCCATCGAAGTCGATGGTGAACTTGTGGAAAAACTTGCCGGGCAATTTTCTCGGCAACAGCAGGACGGGCGCCTTGTCCTCATCCATGGGGATGCGGTAACCTGTCCTTTTCCTGATTTTGATGTCGTTGTTTCAAATCTCCCGTACTCGGCATCGTCAAAGATCACCTTCCGGTTGCTTGATACCGGCTTCGAGGAAGCGGTCCTGATGTACCAGAGCGAGTTTGCCCACCGGATGCTGGCACCCCCCGGGACACCGGATTGCGGGCGTCTCTCGATCATGGTCCAGACATACTGTGCTGTGGGGAAGGTCTGCGAGATTTCGCCCCAGTCATTCTCACCCCACCCCAAGGTCTGGTCCACGGTCGTGCACCTCGTCCCGCGCGAACCCCTCTTCCCCATCTATGACCGGACTATTTATGCGAAGGTAGTCAGGGCACTCTTCTCCCACCGGCGAAAGACTGTCCGGAACTGCCTGAAGAGCGCGGGATCCCTTCTTGGCGATCGGCGTGTGGAATGCCTTCTGTCATCCCTCCCTCATGAAATACTCTCCGCCCGGGCAGAGGAGCTCTACCTCGAGGACTTCGCGACCATCACCAACGTGTGTTCCCCATGAACCCCCCGCAGGTATACCCTCCCGCCGAGGACACCTTCCTCCTTCTCGGTGCTGCCACATCGTTTGTGCAGCCCACTGACCGGGTCCTTGAGGTAGGGTGCGGCAGTGGGTTCATTGCGGCACAGCTTGCGCCCTTTGCCCGGGTCATCGCCTCAGATATCAATCCCCATGCTGTCAGGATGGCACGGGAGGCGGGAGTGGAGACTGTCAGGGCAGACCTCCTCTCGGGAATCAGGGGGCCTTTTGACGTGATCCTCTTCAATCCCCCCTACCTCCCCACGCACCCGGGGGATAGGTGTGCCGACTGGCTCGAGTACGCACTCGATGGGGGGGGAGACGGGACAGAGGTCACCCGGCGGTTCATTGCCCAGGTAGGAGATGTCCTCGCTCCCGGCGGCAAAGTCCTGATTCTTGTCTCCTCCCTCTCCCATCTCCCGCGGATACACGATACTCTGAGGGGGTATGGCTTTGAGTGGGTCACCCTCGCGGAGTACCGGATGGAGGGGGAGACACTCAGCGTCCTCCTCTGCACGCGGACACCCTCCGGGTAAGGCAGCCGGGTGGGGAGAGTGACCGGGGGAAGGTGGTTCCTCACAGCAGGGGTGCTACAACCGTGGCCGAAACGTCCGGGACGGGCACCTCTCTGCGTCCCTGTCGGGGGGAGCTGTACCGTTGATGCGGCACTCCCCCTGGTTGCTCCCTTTTTTCGGGATATAGAGGATGCAATCTTTGCATGTCGGCATGTTGGGGGATTGGTGGGGGAGGAAGGAGAAAAATTTTTGGTTGTGTCACAAGATCGGCTAAAATCTCACCTGTACAAGAGAGAGTCTGAGTTATCCCCTTTAACAAGTATTTCGGTCATCAGAAAAGTGAGCCAGTTGAACCGCCGCGGGGGCGCCCCGTCGGGGGCGACGGGTTTATCCTTAGGTGGGAGTGTGGGGGCGAGGCAGCCCCTACTTCAGTTTCCGTCCACCCACTCAAAGTAGCGAAGAGCCAAAAATCATAATCTGTCTGGAAAATCCACAATGAAGGGAGAAAATGAGGAAAATAATTGTCCTGTCGATCATAGCAAGCCTGTCCATCGCCTGCACCGGGTGTCTTTTCGAAAGCGGACTCCTGCAGTCCCAGGGGAGTTCCCCCCATCAACCCCGCGAAGTGCCTTCTTCGGATGTCCTTGCCATCAGGAACTTTGTCAATGACGCAAAATATGACACTCCCCCCTGCCTGCCATCGGGAGCAGGAGGCATCATCGAGTGCCGGGACTCCCACCGCACATTTGTCATCGATACATCCCGGTGGGAGGTGATGGCAGCAGAGATCAAGGGAAGAGAGGAAGTTTTTGCTCTCTCCCACTCCCTCCCTTACGCGAGGACGCGGGAGGCTGTCCGTATATTCCTCGGGGTGCCCGATTTTGCGTATTCCCCCGAGGAGTTCATTTTCCGCGACGGGTACTACGAGATGGGGGCTGGAGGGACTCACTTCCGGGTCAATGTTTCCACAGGGCGTGTAACGAGAGCGTTCATTGACGACCCCTCCCTCGTCTCATCACCCGGCATAAACAGGACTTTCCAGGAAGCCCTCCGTGCAAAAGAGAGGAGCGGGGAAGAAGGAAATCATTTTTAAAGCATGATCACACGAGACCGATAAATCCCCGAATCAACGGAGGGGGAGAAATTTTTTTGTATATACTATCCCGGTGAGATTTTCTCCTGTCTCTCCCGGCGCCGGGGAAGTGTGCCCCTCCCGGGGTCTTTCCCCTGACACCTTACCGGTCCAGACCTTCGCGTATGAGGGCGAGGAGGTTTTCTTCACCACCGGGCCCCACCGTGACCTGGCTCCCGTGCATCACGTCAACGAGGGGGATGTCGAGCCTGGTGGCCATCGAACGCTCCATCAGCCCTCCTACGATCAGGTTTACCCGGTGTTCCACGAGGGCCTCCTCAATCTCCTCCCAGGAGGGAGAAACAAGGATGCTACACTGTGCCCCGACGAGGTCCCGCAGGCGGGAGAGAAGGGGAGATTCAAAGTCAACCACGATCATCCGGGGAGTCAGTCCGTGGAAGGAGAGGAAGGAAAAAAGGGCTGTTGCACGTGTCGGCCCTGAAAAAACTGCGATACGGGGGTCTTTCTTCACTGGGAACCGGGCAGAGCACTCCCCGGTAACCGGGGCCGGTCGTGGCAGTCCCAGTGCACCGGCTACGTCGTTGAGAAACTGGGAAGAGAGGCGGACACCGACCGGGAAGGTCACGGGGATGTACTCCGTCTGGAATGTTTCCTTGAGGTAGCGGGCAGCAGAAGTCCCCGCCGTCTCGCACATGAGGATGTTATAGTCTGCACGCCCGCATGCCTCAAGTTCTTCGAGGGACGCACCTGCCGGGATGACCGTCCCGACCCTGACACCCAGGGACGCAAGGAGGGACTTTATCCCGCGGAGGTCAGGCCCTCCCCGCATCATTCCCACCAGGTTAACCAATCCCCTCTCCTTCCCGACCCCTTTCTTCGCGGTCCTGGAGACAATGGCAAGGAGTGCGCGGTCGTACCCTGTTGAAAAATCCCCTGAAAATCCGCCGACATCGACCGGGATAATGACTGCACGGGTGTGTGCGGCCCTGCACGCACTCTCGACGTCCTCACCGATGATCCCCGAGGCACAGCACGAGAGGACAACGATGATATCAGGAGACTTCTCCCCGTCAAGTTCCACTATTGCATTCTGTAACCTCTCTTCCGCACCAAAGACCACGTCATGCTCGTCCATGCACGTGCAGTACACGGGGTTGTGCGCATCCCCCCTCATCCCAAGGATGTAGTTGATATGGTAAACGCATCCCCGCGGTCCATGGACAAGGATCACGGTATTTTTCAGGGTCGCTGCCGCTTTGATGGCCCCAAAGAGGGCGCATGTGAGACGGGGGATCTCCCGGCAGTGAGGCAGAGGGTTCACAGCAGATCGTTATTGGGACCCGGTCATGTGTTATAGTTTGTGCAGGCCCCGGTCCCATTCTCCGCAAGGTACAGGAATCCCGCTTGCATTCGGGCCGAAAGAGAGGTATCCCATCAGCGGACACCCCGCTGGACATGGGGTAACCGGGAGAGTTTCCGGGCCTTCCGCAGGATAACCATTGCCTCCTCGTCACGTCCCATCCGGGAAAGGCAGAGACCCTTGTTGTTGAGGGCGCTCACGTCATCAGGGTTAAGGAGGAGTGCCTGGTCAAATGCCAGGATGGCCTCCTCGAAGCGGGAGAGGGCAGCAAGGGCTACGCCCTTGTTGGTGTAAACAATTGCGATATCGGGGTTGATCGCGAGGCAGGCATCGTATGAATCGATTGCAGAGGCATAATCCCCGAGATCTGCGAGCGCTACACCACGGTTGTAGAGGGCTTTGGGGTACGCGGGGTCAAGCGAGAGGACCCTTTCGTAGGATTCCACTGCACCCGCGTAGTCGCCGAGGGAATAGAGGCAGTTTCCCCGGATGTACCAGGCCTCTGCATGGGATGGGTCCCGGGAGATTACTTCAGAAAGGCAGTCAACAGCCTCGCGGTACCGGCCCAGGTACGAGAGAGAGAGGCCCCTGACGAACCACGCGTCCGGGCACGCGATGTCCAGGGAGAGTGCCTCCTCGCAATGTTTCAGTGCCTCCTTGAAATGGCCCATCCGGCTCAGGGTATATGCCCACGCGGCATGGACCCGGGGGTCCACCGGTCCCTTCCCCCCGGTTCCCGAGAAAAGGCGGAGTGCCTCATTGAAACGGCCCAGACAGGAGAGCCACGCCGCCTCCAGCTCCGGTGGTATATCGTTACCGTCCGGCACGGTCACCTGGACCACCTCTCCATGCCGGAATACTTCTCCTCATCCTGCATGAGGTTTTCCCTGTCCCTGCAGGGAAACGGGGTCACCCCTCGCGCGTGATAACCTCGTCCATGCTTCCGCTCCGGAATCCGCGGAGATCGAGGGTAACGTAATGGATACCCATCGAACGAAGGGCCTCGTCAATCGCTTCCCGGTACCGGAGGACGAGGGCCATATCTTCGGGAAGGACTTCAATCCTGGCAATATCACCATGAATCCTGGCCCGTGTTTGCCGGAGACCAAGGGAGATGAGAAAATCTTCTGCCTTTTCGACCGTCGAGAGGATGTCGCGGGAGAGAACGGTGCCATAGGGCACGCGCGTGGCGAGGCAGGAGAAAGCGGGGCGGTCGTGGATGGGCAGCCCCATGTGCCGGGCCAGGTCCCGGATGGCGTTTTTGTCCAGTGCACACTCTGCGAGGGGGTGCAGGATACCTGCATCATCAGCAGCCCGGAGGCCCGGCCGGAATTCGAAGAGGTCTGAAGAGTTCACGCCATCAGCAACGTGAGTGATACCCCGGGAACCGGCTATTTTCCAAAGGACAGCTGCGGCTGATTCCTTGCAGGTATAACACCGGTTCACGGGATTATCCCGGAACCGGGGGTCTTTGAGTATGGGGAACGAAACGATTTCAAGGGGTAAGTGATACCTGCTGGCACTCTCTTTTGCCTCCCGTGCCAGCCGGCGCGGAACGAGGGGGGAGTCGAGGAACACGCAGAGAAATGGGCCGCACACAGTATCTTTTGCAATTATTGCCAGGAGGAGACTGTCCAGCCCTCCGGAATAGGAGAGGAGGAGACTATTTTTTCCCCTGAGATAGTCAGAAAGCCTTCCATACGCGGAAAGGTCGCCACCTGTTTTCTTTCCTGTCATTGGCATCCACATCCGTCCAGGATGGGTGAACATCCCACAGAGCCCTGCCGTGCTGCCCGCGGGAAGCGAACCGGGGTCAATCCCGGCGCACTATTATGTTTCCGATGCACTATATAGTGCTAGTACTGTCCCGGTATGCAACGCCCGGAGGTTGACGCGATGACAGGAGAGAGATGGCCCCTGACCCCGAGGGAGAGAGAACGGTACGAGAGGCAGATCCCCCTCCTTGGGGAAGAGGGGCAGGAGCGGCTATTACACTCGTCCGTGTGCATAGCCGGAGCCGGGGGCCTAGGCTCGCCGGTTGCCTTCTACCTCGCTGCCGCAGGGATCGGTCGTATCCGGATCATCGACTCCGACAGGGTCAGCAGGAGTAACCTGAACCGGCAGATCATCCATGCCGAGGCTGATATCGGGCGGTCCAAGGTGGATTCTGCTGCCCGGAGACTGGAGGCGTTGAACCCGGACATAGAGGTCGACCCTCGTCCCCTCCATCTGACAGAAGAGAACGTGGTCAATGTCGTCCGGGGAATGAACCTCGTGGTCGATGCCCTCGATAACTACCCGGCCCGGTATATCCTCAACAGGGCAGCCTGCATGCACACAGTTCCCCTTGTCCATGCCGCCGTGAACGGTTACTGTGGGCAGGTGATGGCAATCATTCCACGAAAGACAGCATGCCTCCAGTGTGCCATACCCCACCCGCCGGAAGAGACACCACCACCCGTTCTTGGGACAACAGCAGGGATCCTGGGGTGCATACAGGCGAACGAGGCCATCAGGATACTCCTCGGGGAGGGAACTGTCATGGGGGATGCCCTCCACGTGTGGGACGGCCGCGCGGGTACCTGGGACATGATACCGGTGAAGCGGGATCCCGCATGCCGTGCATGCGGGGCAGGAGGGAAAGGATGAAGGAATCTGTGCGTGTTCGTGCATTTGCGCGTTTCAGAGAACTGTTCGGTGGGACAATCGAGATGGATCTGCCATGGCCGGCGACCGTCCGCTCGGTGATACGAGAGCTGGAAAAGATCAACCCCGCGGGTCTTGCTGAACTCGTTGATAACGAGGGGAACCTCAAAAAGTCTGTCATCCTCATGATCAACAGAGAGCGTATTATGGGTCCTGCGCGCGAAGACTGCCCTCTCCGGCCCGGAGACGAGATAGCCTTCTATCCCCCCGTGGCAGGGGGCTGACAGGGGGTTGGTAGGGTGATACAGATAACAGGGGAAGACTTCGATCCCGGCGCTTTCATCGAAGGGGCGCGAAAGAGAGGGACCGGTGCCGTGGTCAGCTTCCTCGGTATCGTCAGGGATGACGGGATAGAACGGATGGAAGTCGAGGCTTTCGAGGAGGTAGCCAGGAGCGACCTCTCTGTAATTGCAGGGGAAGCGATGGAAAAGTTCCAGGTGCAACATGTCGATATCATCCACCGGGTCGGGTCTTTGCGGGTCGGCGAAAACATCGTCCTCATCGTCGTTGGTGCTGGGCACAGGAAGGCCGCATTTTTGGCCTGTGAATATATCATCGACCGTATCAAGGAGTACGTTCCCATCTGGAAGAAGGAATACGCAAACGGGGAATCCCGCTGGGTCAGGGGAGACCACGCGGGAGAGGTGACCGGCAAGAGTGAAAGGAAAAAATTGGTCAGGCAATGATCCTGCGCCCGGCAACGAGGCTCATCGCCACGAGGCATACAATAACCGGCCAGGAAGTCATGCCGACACTGGTTGGTTCTGGTGCCAGAGCGACTTCGAGGTGTGAGACGGCGCCAGGGGCCAGGTCAAAGGAGAGGGAGTGGGGCTGGTACCCCGCGAGCGTGAGCATGAGTGTATGGGGGCCGGCCGGGAGGGATGCAATCGTCAGGGGGGTGATCCCCTGGCACGTGTTATCGATGAAGACGTTTGCACCCGAAGGTGAAGACATGACCTGGAGGGTCCCTGTCGCTGCACGGCTCGCAAGGGGACTCAAAGTCGCATTGACGTAAGTCGTCTCTCCTGGCCTGACATTGACAGTGGTGCTAAACTCCCCGTAGTTTTCGAGGGAAAGGGTAACAGAATGCTCTCCAGGGGGGACGCCCGTGATGTCGAGAGGATTTCCTGGCTGTGTCTTTCCGTAAAAGATCCCATCGATGAAAACGGAAGCCCCCGTGGGATCCGACCCGACATGGATAAATCCAGCCGAGGGATACTGTGCCCTGGCCAGGGGTACATCGATGATAGCCATCTCTCTCGGCCTCAGCGTCACGAGATCTGACCAGTCCTGGAACCCGACAGACTTGAGGAGGACATAGTGGGTCCCCGGATCAATGTTCCCGATGGTCACTGCGGTTGATCCCCTGAAAATCCCGTCGATATAGACATCGGCCCCGCCCGGTGAGCTCTTTGCCTGGATGATACCAACATCCGTGAGGGGCCAGAGTGTTGCATCGATGCCGGCAGTGCCCCCGTCAGGGACTTCCACGATGGCGGAATACGGTTTATAGCCCGAGAGAAATGCCTGGACAAGGTGTCCGCCGGCCCGGATCTCCGGGTAGGTCCAGGGGGCCTGCTGCCCTCTTGCATTATCCACTGTGACCAGGGCGCCGGATGGCTGGGACCTCACGACAAGGGTGCCCCACGACAGGGTCGGCTCGAGGGTCGCCGTGATTGAGGCGCTCGTTCCCTGTGTCGTTTCGGGAGAATAGGTCGTCCTGAAGACCCGGTATCCGCTTGCAGAGATGACGATGCTATGGATTTCTGTGTCCGAGGGGGAGAAGGGGTACGTGACGGGTGTGAGACCGATAAGGAGGTTGTCAATCATGACCGCGGCACCGGCCGGCACGGATTCGATCCGGAGAAGACGGCGAGGACCATCATTTTCCTGGAGAGAGGAGGCGGTACCAATGGCCACGAGGACCAACGCCGATACTGTCAGGAGGACAGCGACGCGTGCATGCATGGTAAAGAGACCTCTGCTCGTTCTCCTACAAATACACAGTGGTCACCAGTGACCACTTCGATTACCGGGTACAAGGCAGGGTTTTTTAGGGATAGACGTTTCCTTAAATATTGAAGGGTTTCCGAGTCTTTGGACCTTTATGGAACAGATGGGGGAAGAGAAGAATGCTTGAAAATTTGAACAGGTTTGAACGGGTGGTTTACTATGTCCTGGCCGCCCTCCTGGCCTTTGTCATCCTGTTTACAGTCCTTGAGCTCGTGGGAATACTCATCGGAGACTTTGTCATTGACGGGAGCTTCCGGCTCGATAACCACGAGATACTAGCCCTCTTTGGCTTCTTCCTCCTTGTCCTCATCGGGGTGGAACTCCTGGACACGATCAAGGCATATATCAGGAAACAGGAAATCCACGTGGAGATCATCGTCCTGCTTGCCGTTATTGCAGTGGCACGAAAGATCATCCTCTTTGATCCCTATGCAGAGGTGCCACCGTCCGACATGACATTCTGGGCGATGGGTTTTGTCATCATCTGCCTTGCGGGCGCTTACTATCTCATCAAGAAGGCGGGAATCTCACTTTCCTGACCGGAATTGCGAGAAATGGCGGGAGAGCGAGGGAGAGAGTGTGAAGTATTCCGGGGGGGGGAAAATATTTCCCCCGGCGACCAGTGCAGGATGGTTATTTTTTATCCTCCCTTCCCCCTATTCTATTCATGCAGGTGATTCACATCATGCACAGGAAGAAGACTATTTTCCTCGGCTGTCTCCTGGGGATAATTCTCATCGGGCTAGCGATGCCCACAGCGGCCCTCGTCCAGGAGTCAGCCTACGTGGGGAGGGTCACAGCAATGGACCCGCTCTCCCAGACTCTCACGATCAGGGCCGAGTCCCTGTATGGGTGTGATTATTCGAAGGGCGCACCGGCCTGCGGGTATTCCCCGATCACCCCCCTGCAAATAGTGGGGGGAGTCCCTGAGGAGGGAGCCTTTAACACGTTCCATAACGGTGACCTCGTTGCCGGGACGATAATCGGGGGGAGCGGAGGCCAGTGGGCAGGGATTGCCCTTGTCAGCGCGGTGACAGGAGCGGAGGGATACGTGACGACAGATATCTATGGCGATCCCAATACCCTGCCCGTTCAGCTTGCAGGGGGATACACCTTCGAATATACCACGCTTCCGGACTGTTCCCAGTGCGCAGGGCCTGTTTGCAAGGCCCTTTCCACCCGTGTCCTGCTGAAGAGCGCTGGCATGACTGTCCTGGACCAGTCCCTCAACAAGGGACAGTCCACGCGGTACTCCGGGAGAAACGACGGGTCGATGGTCAGCATCATCTACCTCTCAGGGGAAGCCGATAGTTCTCCCTGCTCCGCGACAGCCCCTGGACCGGGGAGACAACCCGTTTCCACGTTTGTCATTCACGTCACCCCGCCCATCGGGGGTGCAACCGCGGGGGTTATTGCAACACACCCGACAGCAGAAGGAATAGAACCCAAGGTGACGCCCCAGTCAACGGTCGCTCCCACCAGAGCAGCCCTTATGCCTGGTGCTGCCCTCCTTGCCCTCTCTGCTCTTGCCCTGCTTGGCAAAGTCCGCAGAAAATAAGCATGAATGAAGGGATGGACGGAAAGGAAGCCTGCGAATACGAGCAAATCGTCCACGCGTGCCAGAGACTCTCCCGTGCAAGGACCCGGGGAGAAGCCGGGATCCTGATGGCCCGGGAGATATCATCCTTCTCCCTCTTCGATCTCTCGGTTATCATGGGGAGGGCCCGTTACGAGGTCCACAGGCTCCCTCCCCCGTACCGGAAAGTCGCGGCCCCCTACCTGCTCGGGCAGATAGCAGATGCGCACCATGAGCTCCTCTCCCTCTGCACACAGGGCTATTTTTCACGGTTAACCCAGCTAATCAGGGAAAGGGATGCCTATGTTTCGTACTGTGCGATGGTTCCCCGCGGGTGCTTTGCATCCGAACCAGGGAGAGAGTATCTTCCCCAGTTCCACTCTGCAAAGCACCGCCTTTTCTTCTACATCCTCGCCGGTTTTTCGATGTTTGTCATGGAAAAGCCCGGACATCCCGTCGGGACACCCTTTCCGGGCGGCCTGCGGGTGAGGGAGGAGAACGGGAGGTATTATTGCCCGGTCAGGGATAAACAAAAAGACGTCTTCTTTGCAATTTGCAACTTTTGTCCAGCATTGCAGGATAACGAGTGATGAAAGGACGATATTATCCCGTCTTTTACCGGCAGAGACACGATATCATTTTGTGAACAGGAGTGCCACCACTGTATGGTGAACGTTTATGCTCAATATCGAGGGGATATCGTCGGAAGCGAAGGTGGGAAAGATCCTCGTCCTCGTCTCCCTGGTCCTGGGGATCCTCGTTTTGATCTTCCTCGGCGTCCTCGGGGGGGTCATCTACAGTGCGGGAAAATTTGAAGCACTCAGCGTCAACCTGGACATACCCCTTGCGTTCCTGGTAGCAATCCTCTTTCTCAAGGGCATTGGCCTGGTTGTGGGGTTTTTCGCGCTGCATGCGACCGAGAAGAGGGACTTCAACCGGGCAGGAATATTTGCCATCATTTCCAGTGTCCTTCCCCCCCTCGACCTTATCATGCTGATCGGGGGGATTTTTTGCCTTGTATCCCGGGAGGCAAACGAGGAGAAGAAAAAAGAGGGAGAGAGGACCCCTCCTCTCTGAAAATGCCCTAACGGCTTAGCATCCCCTTCAAAAAGTCCTGGTATCTCCTGATAACTTCTGCCCCCTCTTCGCGCGAGAGGGCAGGAGCTCCGTATACAATGAAAGGAGGCAGTACTTCGATCCCGCAAAATTCAAGGATGTTATGCGAAATGATGGAGAGGATGCCATTTAAGTCCCCAAATCCGCCTTCTTTTGAGAATTTGTCCTGGGAAGAGCCGGTCGTCACAACGAGCATTGCTTTTTTTCCGCGGAGCAGTCCCTGTGAAAAGACCTTTCCTGCGGGAATATCGACAACGAATCCCTGAACAAAGACCCTGTCGAACCATCCCTTGAGGATTGCGGGCATAGATGACCACCAGAGCGGAAACTGGATGACGAGGAGGTCGGCCCATGCGACCCGGTCGATCTCATCCATGATATCGGGAGAGAGGCTCCGCGTTTCCACGCCGTGCACCTGTTCAAGGGGAGGTATGAAAATGTCGTGCCGGGCCCTGATACGGAAATCGTGGGAATCGAGCACTGCCTTGAACTGCATGGCATAGAGGTTGGAGACCTTCACATCATGGCGAAGGGAGGAAAGGGTCACCATTGCAGCATCCTTGAGCGAACCGGACAGGGACTTGGGCTCGGGATGGGCGTAGACGTACAATATCTTCATGTGGCTCACACCCTGTGAGATTGATTCGGGGGGAGAAAAATTCCCCCCCTCAATGCCCGGGCCCCCTTCCCACCCCCCTCTTTCGTATGTCTTTTGCCAGGGAGAGGACTCCCCCGATACCGCAGAGGAAAGAGCCTGTGAAGAGGACTTTCTGAATTGCCAGGGCGATGAAGGCTGCGCCGGCTTCTCCCGGGTGCCCAATTAACCCTCCCCGTGCCAGTTCACCGGAAAGGATGAGTGCGGAGAGGGAAACTCCCATGATCATGCCCAGGTTTTTGAGTGTTGCACTCATGCTCGATGCGAGGGAGGCTTTTTCCAGGGGCAGGGCCCTCATGACCTCTGTTGCATTGGGGGCAAAAAAGAGGGATATCCCGAGGGAGAGAGGGAGGAAAATGATGATGATGGCAGATAGATCCTGCCAGACAACTGCGATTCCAAGGAGAAAGAGGGAAAAAGATGTCAGGAGGATACCTGCAGAGGCAAGGACTCCCACTTTCCACCTGTCGTAGATCATCCCCGCGAGGGGAGATGCAACAATAATGGTGAGGGGAAGGACCAGGAAGACCACACCGACAGAGACAGGATCAAGGGCCATGACGTCCTCGAAATAGAAGGGCCCGACGAGGTAGAGCATGAAAAAAGCCATGTACACGCAGACCATGGCTGAATTGGGAAGTGTGTAGTCCAGGTTCCAAAAGAGGGATGTATCAAAAAGGGGGTGGGTACACCTCCTCTCGACAAGGATGAAAGAGAGGAGAGAGACGAGACTCAGGGCGATGAAAATAAGGGCCATGACCGAGATGGAGAGGGTGGTGGAGACATTCGCGAGGGCGATGATCAGGAAGACGAGAAACGACGCCAGGGTCACCGCACCCGGCCAGTCCATCGGGCGTGAACGGGGCACATAGGTTTCGGGAGACGAATACAGGGAGAACAAAATGATGCAGGCTGTCCCTATCGGGACATTGATAAGGAATATAAATTCCCAGCCAAGGGAACCGGTGATGAAACCACCCAGGATGGGTGCCACAACGGCGGCGGCTCCCATGGTGGTGCTCACGTATCCCATCCGGCTTCCCTGTTCCATGGGAGGGGATGTCTCGTAGAGGATGGCTATGCAGATGGAAAATATCATGGCAGACCCGCATGCCTGGAGGACGCGGAAGGCGATTAAGTCCCAGAGGCTCACGGAGAGGCCACAGGCAAGGGACGACGTGGTAAAGAGGATGAGGCCGGAAAGAAAGAGCCGCCTTTTCCCTACCAGTTCCGATACCCTGCCAAAAATAAGGAGAAGGCTGGTCTCTGTCACGAGGTAAGCGGTAAAAATCCATTGCGATTGTGCCACGTCCGCCGAGAAAGTCCGCGTGATGGTGGGAAGTGCAATGCTGACGACGATCCCATCAATGACCGCCATGGCGACCGCTGCCATGATAACAGCATGGACCACCCTGTGCCCTGAGATCAGGGGCCCCTGTCCCTGGTCCGGTGGTTTTTCAATCGCGGTTTCAAGAGATGTGGACATATTAACCATTTGGATGAATCTGACCGTCCAGGGCCGGAGGGGAAGACGATACCGACGGGCGGAAAAGATCCCGGCGGCTATTTTCTCCTCCTTCAGGCAGTGAAGTAACGGGGGATGAAGCCGTCATCCCGGTCCTCAACCGGCTCATTTCAGGAGGGGTGAGCAGGATAAACGGGCTTGACAACCATGGTTGTCACCGGGCAGTGGGTGACGACAAACGTCGATACACTCCCCGCGATCATCCTCTTGACCTGGCTCTTCCCCACCGATCCCAGGATGACAATATCGGCTCCTAAATCGATGGCACAGTCCACGATTTTGTCGCCGGGGTGTCCCCGCAGGAGGTGGGCGATCGCTTCATAGCCCTGTGCCTCGACTTCAGCCTTCATCGAGGAGAGCAAAGATGCGGCATCCTCTTCAAGGTCCCGGATCGCAAGTTCCCTCGCCGTGTCCCCGTTTGACCAGGTATTTTCAATGACGTGGACGATGTGGAGTTCTGCCTTCCGGCAGCGTGCTTCTTCCACGGCGGCCTGGATGACACGGGTGGAGAGAAAAGAACCATCCACAGCAGCAATTACCTTTTTGGGCTCGTTCATCTGAGATCCTCCTCACGACGGGTCAAGTGTGCTGTTTCCTCCTGTACTCCTGACCGATCAGTAAGAACATAAAAGGAGATAATGTCTCCGGGAGACGTGACACTCATGGGAGAAAAGATCAACCCATGCGGGGAAAAGATCAACCTTCGTCCGAGAAAACCCCAAGGTTCAGAAGCGCATCGCGGGCTGCGTCCTGTGTGGCCTGTGCCTTTGTCCTGCCCGTGCCCTCGCCGATGACCCTGTCTCCGACAAGGACCCTGTAAGAAAAAAAGGGTGCATGGTCAAGCCCTTCCTTCCTCTGCAACTGGTACAGGGGGAGGGGCTGTTTTTGGTGCTGGAGCAGCTCCTGGAGGATCTTTTTGTAATTTTTTTCCGGAGAGAAAATCTCCAGCTCGTCACCTATCAGGCGCATAACCATTGCCCGCGTCTCCTCGTAACCCCTGTCCAGGAAGGATGCACCAATGAATGCCTCGAATGCAGCAGCGACTATCCCTGGGGTGAGCCTCTGGTGGGGACCAACCCTTATCAGGCGGGGAAAATCGATCCCCGGAGATGAGAGGATAAAAGAGAGATGTCTGTTCTTGACAAATTCCATTTTCCCCGTCATTTCACCCTCTCTCCCGTTCGTATGTTCGTAGAGGTATTCAGCGACAACGAGGTTCAGGACCCGATCGCCAAGGAATTCGAGTCTCTCGTAATCTTCCCCTGAAGAGTTCGCCGGGGGGGACGAGATCTCCTTCTCAAGAAAGGAGCTGTGCGTGAGGGCAGCGGTGTACAAAAGAAGTGCCTTTCCTGTCAGCTTGCGATATCCTACCCGGGGAGACCGGAGAAAGTCCATCAACGCCACGGCATAGACATCGGGGTTCCGGTCTCCCGTTTTCATCCCCCTTTTCGTATCGATCTTTTTCATTGGCGGTTGCCAGGGGAGATCGTTACCTCTCCCCTGACCTCGCTTTTTCATCCGGCACTCCCTTCTCTTTGAGCTTTTCCCTGACCTGATCTGCGACCGCTGCGAGGGATCTCTCTATCTCGGTCGAAGCCTGGTCGATGGACTGCCTGATGTGCGCCTGGCCTTCGGGGGTGGTGACGAGATCGCGTGCAAGGGAAAAAATCTCGGACAATGATGATGAGACGAGGTGGGATACCTCCTCAAAGCGCCTGTCGAAGGGGCCTGACCTTTTCCGTGCATCCTCCCCCTTTTCCCCTTCTCCCTCTTCTACCCATGCTCCTTTCTCAAAACGTCCTCTTTCTTGGTCCATCGTGCCTCTCTCCTCCCTGTCCTGCCTCTGTCCGCATTCCCTCTCCCAGGAACACCGGTCCTGTTCAGTAGCAGGAGGAAACCTGTAAAGCTGGTCTGGGAAAAGGTACTATCCCTTTCATTCGTGAAATACTATTGGGAAAAAGAGTGCCGTAACGGCGAGGTGTAAGTGTGAGCCGGTCCCAGGACAAGACCATGTGCGATGGTCTCACTTGCCGGGTCAGAGGGAGTCAGTACACGTGCATACACCATGTTGGGGGAGGGCCGGACGAGGTTCTCTGTGAAGGTTCACGCGAGGAGGTCGTGGACTGGCTGAAGGAGAATTACTTTCCGTATGTCTCGCGCCATATTATCGAGGAGAACTTGGTGACGTGGGAAGAGGCATTGACAGGTACCGATCTCTCCGCGATCGGTCCCGCGGTAAAACCAGCCAGCTGACGCAGGGGTTTTTCCCCGACTGGTCACTGAAGGCTCTTTGGAAAGGGAGAGGAAAAGACAGGGTACTTTTTACAGTGGAGACATCCTGTAGGCACCGCGTGGGACGACGAGGGAGAAGACCGCACCCTCTCCTGGCACCCCGGTCTCTTCCAGGGAGATCCCGGTGATTGCAAGGATCTCCCGTGAGAGAAAAAGGCCAAACCCCGAATGCTGGAAGTACTCCCTGTTGAATATCGCCTTTTTCTTGTCGGCGGGAACACCAACGCCGTTATCGCAACACTGGATCACAAGGTCATCACCCTGTTTTCTCGCGGTAAACCAAATCCTCGTCACTTTTTTCCCGTGCCGGACGGCATTTTCCATCAGGTTGTAAAAGACCTTCTCGACGAGGGGGTCTGCATAGATCTCCACATCGGGAAGGTCGAGAGAGACGCCAATCCCCTCCCTCTCAACACGGCTCTTCAAACCCTGGATGAGGGTCCTGACCGAGAACCATGAGGGGGCCTTGACGCCCACGTCCTGGTAATCACGGGTAAACTCGATCTGTTTCCGGATTGTCTCGGCTGACCGTATCTCTGCCTCGACATATTTTTTCATCTCCTCGTCACGAACGATATCCCGGGAGAGCTCAAGGTAACCGAGGAGTGCCGTCAGGGAATTGAGGATGTCGTGCCGCGTGATGCTGTTGAGGAGGTTGAGCTTCCGGTTGGCCAGAGATATCGCCTCCTCTGTCTTCTTCCTTTCCGTGATATCCTGGAAAGTGACAGTCCCTATCCCTTCATCAATCGATCCCATGGAAAAGAGGACATCTATCTCTCCCCCGTCCTTCGTTTTCACCTTTCCCTCCCGGTGTTTGAAGGGAGGTTTTCCCGATCCTCCAAGCTCCTGAACGCTCTCGGGATCCCTGAAGATATCAGAGATTGACATTGTTGCAAGTTCCTGCCCGGTATAGCCGGTCATGTCGGAGGTCGTGGGGTTGGACTCGATGACCCGGCCGGAATCCCGTCTCCAGAGGATGATCCCTGACTCAGAGTTTGCAAATATCCCCTTGTACCGTGCCTTTTCTGTCTCCAGCTTCTCGACGAGGTAGGTGACGATAAGTGCCGTGAGAAGGAAGAAGAGGACACGGATGAACCCCTGGAACGCGATCTCGACTGTCGGATACACGAAAACGAGGGAGACGAAATAGATCCCTGTGAGGAAAACCGAGTAAAAGAGACCCCGCCTCTGGAAATAGTAGCAGGCAAGGATGATGGGGATATAGTAGGCATTCTGGTAAATGATGGTGATATTGGAGGTCAGGGAAAATACCGTGACGGCGAGGACGAAGAGAGTGGACAGGAAAACGAGGACAACACGGATAGAGGGAGCCAATTCTTTCGAAGGAGGCTTATCAATTCCCATTTCCCTCGTCGGGAAGTTTTGCGTGGTAATTATTTAATACTATAGGAACTGCCCTGAACCACCGTGCAATCGGCAACACAGTTTGAAAAATGATATTGTCATTGACACCCGGAATGCAGACATGATAAAAACGGGATCTAAGGGCATTTCCCCTTCTCCCTTGGGTAAAGAAAAAAGAGAGAAGCATCATCCCTGGTTTTTTTTCCTGGAAATCCCTTCGTGATTTTTATCTTGTTGACATGACCGCACAGCATTCATGGGAGTTTTGAATGAAAACTGCGTCTGCAGTTTTCATCAGGTTCCGGCTTTGTTCGAAAAGACCACCATTTTCCCGATATTTTCTTAGTCTGCTTCCTTGTTTACCTTCATGAAGGTTTGCCGGGTTACCTTGCCCATGACCCTGAGTCTCCCCGTCGCTTGAGAAATGACAGAGCCGGGTTGATCCTTTACCACTCTCAATGGAAGAAAAGGTTTGCGGAAGGGATGCTGCTATGGGGATTCGAACCCCAGTCGCCGGCGTGAAAGGCCGGCATGATTGGCCGGACTACACTATAGCAGCAGGTATCCTTTATATTTCGGCGTTCGTGGTAAAAAGGATTATGGAGTGGGATACTCCCTGGGGGAAAGGGGCATCGGCAGAAGGATTAATAGGCCGGAGTCCCTTCCCTCTCCGTCACCGCCCTGAACCCTGCCATCAACTGCCGGGTGATGGGCCCGGGCCGGCCCGACCCGATCGATCTCCCGTCGACGTACACGATAGGTGCGACTTCCGCGGCGGTTCCGGTGACAAAGATCTCGTCAGCGGTATAGAGGTCAAAGTACCCGAGGTTTGTCTCCTGGACGGGGATCCCCAGGCTCTGGGCAACCTCCAGGACGACCATCCTCGTGATGCCCCGAAGGTTGTTCAGGGTGGGAGGCGTGAAGATGACACCGTTCTTCACGACAAAGATATTGTCACCTGATCCCTCCGAGATGTTGCCCTGCATGTCAAACATGATGGCCTCGTCACCTCCCTTGCAGTTTGCCTCAATCTTTGCGAGGATGTTGTTGAGGTAGTTGAGCGACTTGACGTTTGGGGGGAGGGCACAGCAGGGGTTCCTCCGGACGGAGACCGTCACGGCCTTCAGGCCCTTCTCGTACAGGTCGCCGTACATCGCACCCCATTCCGTCGCGATGATGATGACCGTCGGCCGCGGGCACTTCGTCGGGCACAGCCCGAGGTCGCCGACACCCCGGGTGACAATCGGGCGAATGTAGGCATCCTTGAGGTTATTTTTCCGGACAGTCTCTATGATGGCACGGGTCATCTCGTCCTTGCTCATCGGGATGCAGAGGTCGATGGTCTTTGCCGAATCATAGAGCCGGTCGAGGTGTTCCGGGAGCCGGAATATGCGACCACCGTACATGCGGATACCTTCAAAAACGCCGTCCCCGTACAGGAGACCATGGTCAAAGACAGATATCTTTGCCTCCTCTTTGGGGTACATCTTCCCATCAATGTACACGAACATGCAAGGATAGGGTGCTCTCTCCTACTATTTTTTACCTGCTGATTGAATGTTCCGGCTCTCTTGGGCCTGTCTGCAGGTCTCAAGGAACCGGACAAACATGGGAAGGCTGCCGACCGGGTGCAGGTGGGTATAACTGGCAAGCGTATTCCGGACGGTAGCCCCGTCTTTTTTGCCCTCAATCCCCTTTCCCCTCGTGAGGGTATAGGCAAAACGGGTGCCGGGTGCAAGCGAGACATCTGAATAGTGAAATTCATGCCCACGGAACCGGTGCGCACCCACGGGTGATCCTGCCTTACTCTCCCCTTCAACGTAAGCAACGACACGCCGTGCCGGCATGGATGCCTTCCCCCGGAAGACGCCACACAGGGGGTACCTCTCCTCCTCTGTCTTTTCCTGCCACCCCTTTTTGAGGACGATTTCGTCGGTGAGGTACATGAGACCTGCACATTCGGCATAGATAGGGACCCCTTCCCGCGATACCTGCCGGAGAGCCTCCCTCACCGGGGTATTGTCCGACAGCTCCCGTGCATACAGCTCGGGGTACCCACCCCCGATGATGTATCCGTCAGCGTCCGGAAGAGTGCCTTCCGCGGGGCTGAAGAAGGTGACTTCTGCACCGTTGGCCTTCAGGATATCGAAGAGATCTGCGTAGTAGAAGGTGAAGACGTGGTCGTACGCGACAGCGATCCGGAGGTCGGGTCTTTGGTGCTGAAGGAAGGGTGAAAGGACAGGCTCACCAGGGGACACGTCAGCGGCCAGGGAGAGCAGCCTGTCCAGGTTGATGGCACCCCCGACCAGGTCTGATACGGTCCTGATCCTTTCCATGAACTCGCCCTTGTCCTGGCCTTCCCGGAAAGGGACCAGGCCAAGGTGTCGCATTGCCATTTCGAGCGCCGGTAGCCGGGGTACAGCCCCAAGGACAGGGACTTTGCAGTAATGCTCAATTGCAGTCCGGGTCTTTTCCGCGTGCTTTTCCCCGGCAACATTGTTCAGAATCACCCCTGCAATGTGAATCTGCGGGTCAAAGGACTGGAAACCCCTGACGAGTGCAGCTGCACTCCGGGTGATGCTCCGGGCATTCACAACGAGGACAACGGGGACTCCCAGGGCTTTTGCGACAGATGCCGTGCTTCCCGCGTCGCCTGTCGGTTCAGCACCCTCGTAAAGTCCCCGTACCCCCTCGATGATGGCGATATCTGCCCCGTGGCACGCGTGGGTAAAGACGGAGGAGAGGGCGTTTTCATCCATGACGAAGGTGTCAAGGTTGCGACACGGCCTCCCGGTAACGCCGGTCAGGTAGGAAGGGTCGATATAGTCCATTCCCACCTTGAAAGTCTGGACAGACATCTTCCGGGAGAGCTTCTGGGCTATTGCAAGGGTGATACTGGTCTTGCCACTTCCCGACCGGTCACCTGCGATCAGGAGAGTTCTCATGCCATGCTCCGGATGACCGCTCCCAGTTCACTCTCAACGATGGCGCGAACGCCTAGGGTGCGGGGGTGGAGGTCCACCTCGACCACAACGAAACGGTGCCCTGTTTCCCGCAGCGGTTCCACCTGGCGTGGACCATTTGTAACAGAGATGCACTCGATCCCCCCGAGGGCGGGGGGTGGGATGGCATGGGGGACACCCACGATGAAGGCAAAGTCCGGGGAGACCTGGCGGATGAGAGCTGCAAGCGCATCCCCGTTGGCACCGTACTCGTCGAGGGCACCGCAGAGCGTGAGGGGCAGCCCCCTCTCCTCGAGTTCCCGGCGGATACGGTTTGCATCCTCCCGCACCTTGGGAAGGCCGCGTTCCTCGAGGTTGGCCACGTAGGTCACGGGGGCCTCCGGGCGGGCCTGGAAGAGTGCGAGCAGTTCATCGGCAAACATGTACGCCGTCTCCTTCTTGGCATTCATGATCGCGATTCCCTTTTTACCGGAACCTGCAAGGGCAAGGAGGCGTTCTGCGGCATGGTGTTTTAAGTCCCCGCGGGATGGTTCGATGTAGGGCTTTGATGCTGCTCCCCGCAACCTCTCCACCTCGTTTGCCTTCCCGAGCAGGTATTTCTGCCTCTCCAGTTCTTCCCGTGAAATCCATCCCAGTTCTGCGGCTGGTTCGAGGGTTGCGATGACGCCGGCAATGTTCTCGGGGAACCCCGCATGGATATCCACCGAGATGGTGGGTGTATGGATCCCTGCGTTCCTGATGGCTGACTGGAGGTCTTCCCCGATGATCATCGAGACGCACGTCCCGATGACAGCCATCCTGCGTGGCGCAAACGTCTTTTCGGCATAGGAAAGGACTGCTTCGAGGGGCTGCTGGCCACCAAAGATAAACTCGTGGTCAGCAAGGGATGTCGTGAGGACACGCATCCCGTCTTCCTCCAGGAGCCGTGCATGCTTGAAGGAGCACCCGGAGGGCCCGTGGAGGATTGCCACGTCGACGTAAAGGTCCCGGGCGGTATAGAGGGCAGCAACGATTGAACTGGGCCTCGGCTGCATGTATTTCATCTGTTTCAACGCCATGCTTTCACCGCAAGGACCACCGCACCTTCCCTGCATATCCGGAGGGCACAATCCCTTCCCTCCTCCAGAGTCCTGGCAGGGGAGACGGGCAGGCTCTCCCTGCCGCGCGGAAGGATGGAATCCGGTTCGTAATCGCCGACAAGGACGAGGTGGTCGATATCCTCCTTCCCGATAACCGACGCGATCTCTTCCGCGGGGAAGCCTTCGCAGATCGAACCAGGTTCTTTCCCGATCACGAGCGTGAGTGGCCCCCTTCTTCCGAGGAGGGCCCGTGCATGGGAAATGGCTTCCCGTGCGGTCCTGGCACACGTCCCCGAGTTTGAATCGTCCACGACGAGGGTCTTTCCGCTCCAGGATGGGCACAGCCTCCCCTCGAGGGGGGCAAAGCGGGAGAGCCCTTTGGGGTCCTGGCCCATGACACACGCGGCAGCGACGGCCAGGAGGAGGGGTTCACGGTAGGGGACACACGCAAGGAGTGGATTTTCGAACCGTCCATGGATTGTCCCCCACTCGTAGTGGCAGACCGATCCATCAGCCGTGGCAACAGCATCGCAGGGAAGCCTGTTCCCCCACTTTTCCGTTCCGGGCGGCGTCACCAGGCATGGAAGGGTACTTCCCGAATGGAGTTTCTCTGCCAGTGCATCCTTCTTTCCCGCGGCGAAACGATACGTCTCCATGGATGTCAGGATGCCGACAGCGCCCGCGCCGCAAAACCCCAGGGAGACCTCACCCACCAGCCATCCACTGATTGACCGTGCATATTCTGCTGCAGCGAGGAGTGATGCAGGGGTGATCCCCATCCTCCCGATCCCTTCTCCCCCGGGTACCACACGGGAGCCCCGCGAGGTGTGCAGGACACCGGCCCCGGAAAGGACGTGCGCAAGGGCATGGGCGGTTGTCGTCTTTCCCCGCGCGCCAGTGATTTCCACGAGATGCCGCTCCTGGCCCTTTCCCATTATCCAACGGACTGCCTGGTGGTGGGTGATGACAGGAGCTGCCGCGTCGCGGAGGAGGGGGTAGGCAGGGTCCAGGTGGACAGGTGCGATGACCAGGTCGTAGTCACGTCCCGACGCCTCCCGGGGGCTGATACCGTCCTTTTCCCGGTACACGTCCACCATGTCAGCGGTGTATCCCTTCGCGCGGAGGAAACGGGCGATAATTTTTCCGCCATGGATCGTATCGAGGACAAGGATGTTCATGGGGGTTTACTGTCCAAGAAGGGCCTTTTCCGCATTTTTGACCATGAGTTCTGCCAGGAGCGGATCGCTCCCGATGGGATCTGCATACAGGAGTGGTATATTCTTCCCGTTGAGTGCAAATGAACCCCTCACCTCTCCCTCGGGCAGACCGATCTCGGCCGGGATGTCCTTGAGGATGTGAACTCCCTTGGCAAGGAAGAGCGGGACAACGACGAGAACGTCGATGGCCTCATGGCGGAACTCGTCGAGTGCCTCTCTGATACTCGGCGCGTTCATGTTCATGAACCCGCACTTGACAATGTAGGAGGGATATCGGTCTGCAATGAGGCGTGCGGTATTCTCCACGAGTTCCTTGTTATAGGGGAGCTTGCTCCCGTGGCCAACAAGTAAAAGTCCCTTCTTACTCATACAGGTAAATGTTGTACTCCGGATAGCTAAAATGGTTACCGATTTGGAAGTGAATCCGCGCAAGGACAGGTTTTTCCCTGCTCTTCCCCGGATGATTCATCTTTATATCCAAAGAGGGTCATATTAATAAGAATCTTGGAAACCCCCGACCTCCCCCGACAGGAGCGGGGTCTTTCTGCCGGTGCGTAACCATGCAGACCGAAAATGGCGGAGCCGTTTTCCTCTTCGACGCAACATTAGCCCGTTCGCGGGTCATCCAGGTGAAATGAAAGTGCCGGAAAGCGTTCTGACCGAAAAGAGGGACACCCCGATGGAAACGATGCGCAGTTTTGAGCGGTACAACCTCCTCCTGAACGGCCAGGTGGTCAGGACGCCCATTGCCCTTTCCGCAATGGCAGGGATCGTCGATGCAGACTATGCCCTTTCCCGTTCCTCCCATGTCGGGGTGGCCTTCCTTGGGGGGTACTCGATTGACAAGCCCACGATGGAGGCGAGCAGGGTCCTGGAAGCCGGGGGACGCAGGGAATTTATCTTTGACGATCCCGTGGAAGAGCTCTCCAGTCAGGTATCCCGGATGGACGGGTCCGGCCTGGTCTGTGGTCTTAACCTGCGGGGCAGCTCCCCTGAGTCCTTCACGGGTATTGCGTCCCAGGTCGGGGACCAGGTCATATACGAGATAGATGCCCATTGCCGGCAGGAACCGATGATTGCTGCACGGGCCGGCGAGTACCTTCTCACCCATACCGACCTCCTTGCCGAGGAGATCCGCGCGTTAAAAAAGGCAGATGTTTGTGTCAGCGTGAAGATCAGGGCCGGAATCAGCCCAGATGACCGGAGACTTGCCCGCAAGATCTGGCATTCGGGTGCAGACATCATCCACGTGGACCTCATGGACTACGATTACCAGAAAGTCCGCCAGATACGGAACTCCTGCCCTCTCGTCCTCATTGCCAATAACTCGATGAACACCTTTGACCGCGTCAGGGACATGTTCGCCCATGGCGCAGACCTTGTCTCCCTCGCACGCAGGGCCGACGAGAGGACCCTTGCAGGTCTCGATGCCGCGATCGCCCGTTACACCGACGAGCATGGGTGGTACAATTCCCCCAAGCAGCTCTGCCGGGGAGGGGACGTCCGGGCGCTCACGTTCTGCTGTATGCCGGTCAAGAACTGCCCGCTGATCCCCATGCTCGAGAAGGTCGGGCTTTCGCGGGAAGAGTACATGAGATTCAAGGAGAAGGCCGTGGCAGGGACTCCCCTCGAGCCCGGCGCCCAGACGTGCTTTGGGAGCCTCGCCTGGTGCTGCAAGGACTCCTCTCCCTGCATGTTCCGGGACATGACCCTCGTGCAGGTCGGCCTTTCCCGGCAGGAGTACATGCGGCTGAAGAAACAGCTGGCTGATAAGATCGTGCAACACCTCTTTTCCTTACATGCGGATCCTGACACGTGCTGAACGTGCCCAGCTGGCAATGGTCCTTGAGGTCTCAGCCTACCCCAAGCCAGGGAACGTGGATCGGTGCCACGATTACCCTGATACGCAGCTGGAACATTTCCTGGCATCGGCGATCATGGCCCGGCCTGCATTCGAATCGGCGGAGAAGGGTGAAGGGGGAGTCGGGAAGCTCATTCACCAGGCAGTCGAACTGACGAGCGGGCATACCGGGGGAAATACTCATTTCGGTGCATTTATCCTTCTCATCCCCCTCGTGATGGGTGATGGCATACCGGGGGCCCTGCGTGCGGCCAGGACGACGACAGTGGAAGATGCCCTTGAATTTTACAAGGCCTTTGGGAAGACACAGGTCCGTGTCATCCCCAGCCACGAACTCGATGTCCATGACCCTGCATCCCTCGAAACCATCGGGAAGCGGGGGATGACACTGTATGACCTGATGCTCTATTCGGCTCCCCGCGACATGGTGGCCCGCGAATGGGTATCGGGGTTCCAGATGACCCGCCGGGGTGCAGACCTCCTCCATGCGGCAGGTTGCGGCCGCCAGGCCATCGTGACAGCGTTCCTGTCCCTGCTTGCCCTCGAGCCCGACACCTTCATCGTGAAGAAACATGGACCGGAGGTCGCTGCAAGGACCATGGAAAAGGCACGGGAGGTCCTGGAGGGCATCCGTGACCTCCAGGCCTTTGACCAGGAATGCATTGATAAAGGCATCAATCCCGGTTCCATCGCAGATATTATCATTGCATCAATCTACATTGCCCTGGGAGAGGGGTGGAAATGGGATTGCTCAGGGACGGCATAAACGAAGTCATTGCCACGACGTCCGGGAATGCTGCACCCATGGGAATCATCCGCGACGGGGAAAGATACTCGATGGTCGTGTACCTCGGTAGCCACACGGCCGGAAACATCGGCCGGTTTGGATGGGTTGTAGCAAACATCATCCATGACCCGGTCCTGTACGTGAAGACAGCGTTCTCTGACATTGGGCCTGAATGGTTCAGGGAGGAGAGGGCCGGGGCCCTGACGGTGCAGAGGCTGAACGGTGCAGAGGCCTGGTGTGCCTTTCGTGCAAAAGTTGCACGGAGAACAAAGGAAGCCTCCCTCGTTGAACTTGAACCGTTGCGGGAAGAAGTCATCCGGTGTGAAATCCATCCCGTCAACCGGGGTTTTTCAAGCATTATCGAGGCAACCATCCATGCGACACGCATCGTGCGTTCGCCGAGCCCGAAACTGGCGGAACTGATCTCTCACCATGCCGCGATCGTCCGTCGGTGCGGGGGACGAGAGGAGAAGGAAGCACTCGCTCTCCTTGAGGAGATCCTGAAAGAAAAGGCAGGGACGGGAATTTCCTAACAGACACGGGGGACCGGGTCACCGATGGGTGGTTCAATGAACCTCTCCCCGCCGATGGCAGTCTCGAGGATAACGCCGGATCCCTCGCTGACCTCTCCGATGATGGCAGCCTCCCTGCCGTAGGGGTGGGACCGGAGGGCTGCCAGGACAGCCTCGGCATCGTCCCTCACAACACCCATGACGACTTTTCCCTCATTTGCGACCTGGAGAGGGTCAATGCCAAGCATCTCGGAGGCGCTCCTCACGCTCCTCCGGATGGGGACGTCCTCTTCCCGGACCCTGACACATACCCCGCTCTTCCGTGCCATCTCGTTGATGGCACTGGCAAAGCCTCCGCGTGTCGGGTCCTTCATGGCATGGACCTCCCCCGCGTCCAATGCCCTCTCGACAAGGGTCCAGAGGGGTGCGACGTCTGACTGGAGTTGTGACCCGAGGGAGAGGCCGGCCCTCTCTGCCATGATGGTCATCCCGTGGTCCCCGAGAGTCCCGTTGACAATGATGGCATCGCCTGGTTTGAGGGTACAGTCCCGCACAACCGTCCGGGCGACACCGATCCCTGCCGTGTTCACGACGATCCCGTCCAGGGCACCCTTCTCCATGACCTTGGTGTCCCCGGTTACGATACTTGCCCCGCATTCGCCAAGGGCTGCATCCATTGACCGGACGATCCGTTCGAGGTCGGCGGTATCGAATCCCTCCTCGATGACCATGCTGCAGGAAAGTGCGATTGGTCGGCCCCCCATCATCGCAAGGTCATTGACCGTGCCACACACGGCAAGTCTCCCGATGTCACCCCCGGGGAAAAAGATGGGCCTCACGACATGGGAATCCGTTGTAAAGACCACGTTCTGTCCACCGAGTGGAATGATTGCCCCGTCATCCAGGGCTTCAAGACCGATACCCCCGGCATTGCGGTGCGAGAGGCGGGTAAGGATCTGGAGGAGTTCTCCCATGACCTCCCCCCCTGCACCATGCATCAGTGTGACCTTCATTCGTCGTCCACCTCTATCTCCATGTGGGTAACGGTCACTTCCCGCCCCCTGACGAGCTCCGGCAACTTCCCGCAACGGGGGCACACGAACCGCTCGGACCCTTCATACCCGCAGCTGCAGCGCGTGAGGGGTGCAACGACGGACCAGGTGAGAGTCGAATCCTTCATGAGGGGGTCGTCTTCCACCAGGGTGCCGTAGAGGAATGCTACCTGTTCCGGGTTGACCATGGCCATCTCTCCAAATTCCACGTGGACTGAACGGACTTCCCTTGCTTTCCTCTCGAGTGCGGCTTTCCGGGCGGTGGCATAGATATCGTACGCGATACCGAATTCATGCATGAAGTCCTCTTCCCTGTCCCGGGAAATGACGGGGCAGGGGAGAATTTTAGAATCACCCCGGTCCCGGGGGATTATCCCGGGTCACGACAGGAGATATATTTGGTGGAAAAAAGGATAAACCATTCCTTTCTGCACGGTGCTCAAAAAAAAAAAAGATTTTTCCCGCCTCCTTTGGGTTTTTGGCAGGATGTCTCCTGTCAATCGTGGAGGGTAATCTTAAGTCCTTCGTTATCCACGGCAGACCTGACCGCGATCGAAAGGCCGATTCCCCTGACGATCTCCTCGACTTTTGCCCGGGGCCTGCCCGTGATGATTGCGATCGAAGGTCCGACGGAACTCATCCCCACAAACTCGAGGCCCGCCTCCCGCAGGCGGCTCATATAGTGGTAGATTGCAAAGCTGTGGTGTTCCACCTCGGCCCTCTTTGAACCCCGAAAATCAAATTCCCAGATGATATCTCCCATCCGCCGAAGGTCACCCCTCTCGAGGGCAGGGATGAGGTCCATCATGATCAGGTATGCCTTCAGCTCCCGGTCGCGGTAATCGAGGACACGGGCCTTGTTCATCAGGAGATCGAATTCCTTTGTGCCTGCAGAAGAGATATCGCTTGGAGGGATAACCACGTACACGTCCTTCCCGGAAGCGAAGGGGTGGTGGTACACGAGTGTCAGGTCATCACCCATGATGGCCATCCCCCCGTATGTGCTTGCAGCAGGCCCCACCCCCGTCTCGAATCCAAACGCGACGTTTCCATCCACGGTCTCCTCGACGTAGTTATATCCAATCATCTTCCGGAGCTGGTCCGGCGAGAAGGGGGAGCCGACGGCGGTGTTGAGGGCGTTGGCAAGGGCAATCATGACAGTGCTTGTTGACCCGAGGCCGACGTGCTGGTACTGGTGGTCCGTTGCCCTGATCGCGAACCCTCCCCGGTAGCCTGATGCCCTCCTGAAGACTTCGACGAAGTGGCGGATGATCGCGGGGCGGTTATAATCGATCGAGAGCCCCTGTTCCTGGCAGCGGACGTCCACGGTGCAGAAGAGCTGGATGGCAAACCCAACACCGCCACCGCCGGGGCGGGAGGGTGAGAACCGGTTCATGTCAAGAACGGTCAGGTGTATGCGTGCCGGTGCCCTGACCGTGACTGTGCGGGAAACAGGGTGAATCTCTTTGGGACACTCGATCTCAGGTGTCCTTATCTGTTCTCCCGGGGGGAACGAGAGAAATTCGTATTCAACGAGGTCGAGGTCTCCCCCGCGGATCTTCATGACAGTCATACGGGCAAATCCTTTCATGACATCACTGTGCATCAGAGAAAATTCTTTTCATCCCACCCGGGTGGTAGACAATTTTCCCTGCTTCCCGTGCCCTTCTCCCACCAGCCGTCCGGATAACTGTGAATTTTCCCTTTGGGGAATGCCGGCGGCCCATCCGGGAAGAAAACCATTATGCCGGTCCATCTTCTAGGATCTACTGCCAATGGTAAAACCGGGAAATAGGACAGTGATGGAGATGGATTCTTACATATGCACGATATGCGGCCACGAGTATAACCCAGAGAAAGGCGAGCCGGCAATGGGTATTTTACCCGGCACTGAATTTTCCCGCCTGCCGGAAGGCTGGAGGTGCCCCGTCTGCCAGGCGACACCGGACAAGTTCCGGCGTGCATGAGGCGATGGTATGGCAGTACATGAAATTGCCCCTGACATTTTTGCGATTGGTGCACTCGATTTTGATCGGCGACTCTTCGACGGGCTCATCCCCCTCCCCCAGGGCACAAGTTATAACTCCTATCTCGTCAGGGGAAAGGAAAAGACCGCACTCATCGATACGGTGGACCCATCACGGGAACTTGACCTTGTCACGAACCTTGTGAAATCACGCGTGGAGAAGGTCGACTATATCGTCGTGAACCATGCCGAACAGGATCATTCCGGTTCGCTCCCGATGATGGCAGAACTCTTTCCCACGGCAAGAATCCTTGTCTCGGAGAAATGCCTCGACCTGGTCGTCCACCTCCTCGATATCGACCCGGCGAGGTGCACGGTCGTCAGTGAGCAGGAGAGCATTGACCTGGGGGGAAAGACGCTCCAGTTCTTCATGGCACCCTGGGTGCACTGGCCGGAGACAATGCTCACGTTCGCAGTCGAGGACGGCGTCCTCTTCTCCTGTGACCTCTTTGGCACCCACATGGCCGAGAGCACACTCACGGCCAGGGACAAGGTACAGGTGTACCATTCTGCTAAACGGTATTTTGCCGAGATAATGATGCCTTTTAGGAAAAACATCAGCGAGCACATGGAAAAGATCAAGGATCTCCCCCTGAAAACAATTGCACCAAGCCACGGGCCTGTCTATTCACCCCCGGACCTGATCCTGGACGCGTACCGTGACTGGATATCAGACCGGGTCAGCGACGAGGTCGTTATCCCCTACGTGAGTATGCATGGAAGCACGGAGAAGATGGTCAACCACCTTGTCGAAGCCCTCATCGCGAGGGGAATTCGGGCCACCCCCTATAACCTCCCTGTGACCGATATCGGGGAACTTGCCATGTCCCTCGTGGACGCGGCCACGGTGGTCATCGGGACACCGACACTCCTCTTTGGGCCCCATCCCCAGGCAGTCTATGCGACATACCTCTTCAACCTCCTCAAGCCCAAGACACGCTTCGTCGCCATTATTGGTTCCTACGGGTGGGGCGGGAAGACAGTGGAGACTTTGCAGGGGATGATGACAAGGGTTCACCCGGAAGTCCTTGACCCTGTTTACATCAAGGGAGCACCTGGCACAGGAGACCTCAAATTGATCGAAAGCCTCGCAGATACGATAGAGAAAAAGCACAGGGAGATCGGGATCCATTCCTGAAAGGATCCCGTGACTGTCCAGGGACCATCCCCCGATGGGGAAACCTATGAAATAAAAGGGAGAACAGAAAAAATTCGACTGATCCGCGTGTACCATGGATGAGAGTGCCCCTTTCCCTGCCCGTTTACGGGACTCGGACTACGTTTACGTCATCGGTGTCGCGGGGGACAGCGGGTCAGGTAAGACAACTTTTACCTCTACACTCCGCCACCTCATTGGGGAAGAGGTCGTTGCAACCATCACGCTCGACGACTACCACATCTACTCGCGGGAGGAGAGAAAAGAACGGGGCATCACACCGCTCTCTCCCTCAGCCAATGACATTGCACGGCTCGAGGACGACATTTCCCGGTTAAAGAAGTTTCTCCCGGTTGAAAAGAGGGTGTACGATCACCAGACAGGCAGGATCACAGGCCCCTTCCCATTCACTCCCCGGAAAGTACTCGTCATCGAGGGACTCCACGCACTCTTCACGGAAAAGCTCAGGCAACTTTGCGATTTTAGTCTCTTTGTTGATCCCGACCCGGACGTCAGGAGGGAATGGAAGATCAAGCGGGACACCGCCACCCGGGGGTACACTGAGCAGGAGGTAAGGGCGGAGATGGAGCAAAGGGCACGCGACTACCGTGCCTATATCGAGCCGCAGAAGGAGTCTGCAACGGGTGTGATAGGAATATCATTCTCCCGTTTCGGGCGGAACCTCGGGTGGGAAAAAAACATTTACAGGATATCCCTCCATGTGAAATCCGGCTGGGGTTTCTTTCCCCCCGCAGGGCTCCCTTTTCGGCTCGATGCAGTTGCCTCGTCGCCGGGAGACCCTTTTGGCATGACCTTCTGGCCGGCCGGGTGGGAAGGCCGGGAAAGGATTGCCTTTGAGTTTGACGGAGTCTTTCCCGCGGGTAGTGGAAAAGACCTGGGCGACTATCTCCAGAAGACCACGGGGAGGGACCCCTGGGCCCTCCTGCCGGAAGGGCAGGTATTGACGCCAACCCTGCTCGTGCAGCTTGTCCTGTGCGGTATCATTATCACTCACCGTCTCTCCCTGCCTCCCAGAATGGGGCCCATATCCTGAGTGGGCGGGCAAAAATACTTCTTCCCGAAGGCTCCACCTCAGCAAGAGGTCATGGGCAGGTTACGGTATTTTTCAGTAGTCCTCGGTGAGCTGGGCGAGATGCTCGTGTTCATGAGCCCCCTCACTGCATTCCCCCTGGTGGTGGCAGCAGCATTCGGGGAATGGAACATCTTCCTGCCCCTTGCAGCCGTTCCTGCCGGATTTTTTGCCTGCGGTACCCTGCTTGACCACCTTTTCAAAAGGTCAGGGGAGGTCAGGTTTTCCGCAGCTCTCTGTTCGGTTGCACTTCTCTGGCTCTCTTTTGCCCTCATCGCGTGCATTCCCTTCATGCTCATCCTTGATTTTTCCTTTACAGATGCCCTTTTTGAATCCATGGCCGGGTGGACGGGGACGGGTTTTTCTCTCATCCAGGATATCCCCAACACTCCGAGCGCCCTCCTTTTCTGGAGGACTTACATGCAGTGGCTGGGGGGCCTTGCCATCATCTCTCTCTCCCTGACCCTGGCTTTCCGGTCGAATCTTGAAAAAAATCCTCTTTTTCGCCTGGAGAGCCGCTCCGAGCGGATCATACCGAGTGTTGTTGCCAATGGCAAAGAGATCTGGGCAGTGTACATCCTCCTCACCGTCATATCCGTTGGTATCATCATGATTGCCCGCGTCCCCCTTTGGGATGCCCTTCACCTTGCCCTCTCTGCCATCTCCACCGGCGGATTTTTGCCCGTCGAGGGGGGCATTCCGGCATACCACAACCAGGCACTCGAGTTCCTTCTCGTTCCCGTCATGGTCATGGGCTCCGTGCCCTTTTCCCTCTTCTACATGACGTACCGGAACAGGAAGATCTCCTTTCTCTCGGATGAACAGGTCAGGATCCTCCTCTATTTCCTCTTTTTCGGCTCCCTCATCGTGGTTGCAGATCTCCTCTTCATTGCCGGGTATCCCCTCGCGGATGCGGTCCGGCAGGGTCTTTTCATGACAGCGGCCGTGGTGAGCACGACCGGTTTCCAGAATGCAGCCCCCCAGGTCTTCCCGAACGTCACCCTCGTCTTCCTGACCATGCTGATGTTCATCGGCGGCTCGAGCGGGAGCACTGCAGGCGGTATCCACTTCTCGCGCATTGCACTGGGATACAGGGGCATCATCTGGTGGTTCCGGCGGGCATTCGTGCGGGGGACTGTCCTTATCCCCTTCCGGTACCAGGGGCAGAACGTCCCGGTGGAGGTTGCAGAACCGGAGCTCTCCAAGGGAATGCTCGTCATCATCCTCTCGGTCATCACGGTGTTTGTCGCAACGATGGCCATCCTCGAAGTCCATATCATCTCCGTCGACGTCACGGACCTGGTCTTTGATATTGTCTCTGCGCTCAGTTCATGCGGTATCAGTGCCGGGTATGTCAATCCAGCCATGCCACTTCTTTCAAAATGGGTGTTCATCGTTACGATGTGGCTGGGCCGCCTGGAAGTCATCCCTGTCATCGTCCTCTTCATCAGCATGGTAAAGGGGACCGACTGATGCGGGAGGTACGACTAATCAAATTTCTTTTTGTTAAGTACAGATATTCTAATTAGTTGCCCGCCCTATACTACAAGGGAATGAAACAGATAGCCCTGTATGGCAAGGGAGGTATAGGGAAGTCAACAACCGCGGCAAATCTCTCTGCCGCACTTGCAAACCGCGGCCTCGACGTCATGCAGATAGGGTGTGACCCCAAGAGGGACAGTACCCGCATGCTCATGCAGGGCAGGTTGATCCCCACCGTGATGGACCTTGTCCGGGAGAGGGGAGACCAGGAGATCTCCCCGGACGACATCGTGTACCGCGGGTACAGGGGTGTCCGGTGCGTTGAGGCCGGCGGCCCCGATCCGGGTGTCGGGTGCGCGGGAAGGGGCATCATCGCGACGTTCCAGATCCTGGAACGCCTCGGGGCGCTTTGCGCCGATGTCGTGGTCTATGACGTGCTGGGGGATGTTGTATGCGGCGGGTTTGCAATGCCCATGAGGGAGGGGTATGCTGAGGAAGTGTACCTTGTGACATCAGGGGAGTTGATGTCGCTGTACGCGGCAAACAACATCTGCAAGGCGATTGCACGGTTATCATCGCGGGCCCGGAGCCGCTGCAGGCTTGCCGGCGTCATCTGCAATGCAAAGAACCTCCCCCGGGAGGAAGAACTCGTCGCGGAGTTTGCAGACAGGATCGGCAGTCATCTCATCCAGTACATCCCCCGGGACCAGGTCGTCCAGCAGGCCGAGCTCAACAGGAAGACCGTTGTTGAATTTGCTCCCTCCAGCAGACAGTCCGGGATATACGAGTCCCTTGCAAAAAAGGTCATGGAAAACAGGCGGATGGACATTCCTGTCCCCCTCGAAATAGACGAACTGGAAAAACTTGCATATGACTACTCACCCTGATGGGGGGTGCACACTATCGGGTGCACTGTCGGTGACCACCGAGATAGAGGGGTGCATCACGATCATCCACGGGCCCCGCGGGTGTGCCCACCACAATTTCTCCCTCTTCCATGCCCTCTCTGTCGCCAGGAGAGATCCCCGCCTGCCGGTCGTGGTCTCAAGTGACCTCGGGGAGAGAGATGTCATATTCGGGGGGGAAGAGGTCCTGGATGCCATTATCAAAAAGGCGTGCGAAAGGAAACCCCCCCTGGTCTGTGTCCTTTCCACGTGTGTCACGGGAGCGATAGGAGACGACGTGGAGGCCGTTTGCCGGGGGTACAGCAGCCCCCCCGTCATATCCATCCCCACGGCAGGGTTCCTTGGCGGGGGGTTCCTCGATGGGCATATCCAGGCCCTAAAGGCTCTCACCTCGCTTGCCAAGCCTGCTAAAAAATGCAGGGGTGTCGCCATCGTGGGAGAAAAGACCCTTGAATATGAACGGGAAGAACACTACAAAGAGGTCGCCAGGCTCCTTTCCACGATCGGGATCCCTGTTGTAACCCGTTTTGTGTCACGTTCAACGGCAGGTGCTATCGCGCGCATAGGTAGCCCCTCGCTCAACATCCTCCGCGACCCATCCATGGTCCCCGTCGGGAAGTTCCTTGAGAAAAAGTTTGGGACTCCGTACATCGAATCGTTCCCCCTCGGGCTCGGAGGAACACTCCGGTTCCTGGAAGAGGTGGGAGAGTACTTCTCCATCGATACATCCGGGGCCGTTGCAGAAGAGGAGGCCCGCCAGAAGAGAATCCTTTGTGAATTTGCATCGCTCAGAGGTCAATCCATCTCCCTCCGTGGGCCGTCGGGTGAGCCCGTCGATTCTCCGCCGTGCAGGGACCTTGCCCCCGCCATCGGTGTCTCGATCCGTGAAGACGGCCGGCCCTTCCCCCTTCCCGACCCGTTCCCTGTCGGCACGGCAGGTGTCAGGAGGCTGCTGCACCGCTGGAGAAGATGCTGCCATGCATGAACTCTCTGCCCCCCTGTGGCCGTGCAGTATCACGGGTGCTGCTGCAGCCCTTGCCCCAATAAAGGGTGTCGGGGTCATCATCCATGGCTCTACCGGGTGTTTCTATTACCCGTCATCTGCCCTCCACCTCCCCCTCTACTGCTCGGCCGTGACCGACCAGGACGTTATCCTTGGGTCAGAAGGTGCACTGGCCCGCATCGTGGGAGAGATAAAGGACCGGTACGCCCTCGTCGCCATCCTCTGCACCTGCATCCCGTCCATTACAGGGGAGGACATCCGTGAATCTCTCACCGGGAGGTTTGGGCCGGAAGCAAACATCCGGGTCATCGATGTGCCAGGGTTTGCGGGAGAATACGAGGAGGGTTTCCGCGCTGCGCTCCGTTCACTGGACCCCCCCGTCTCAGGGAGCCTGATTGGCCCGACGATCAGCGGGCTGTCTCCCCTCGACCCCTTCTACCAGGGCAACATCCAGGAAGCAAAGCGGCTCCTCCCTCCGGGGCCTTCGTGGTCGCCCGTGTTCCTTTGCACCCCCCAGTACTCCTACGGCTCACCGGTGTCCCCGTACACCATCCACGCCAACCCAGACCTCGGTATTGATTACGGTGAGCAAGGGGGGACTCTGGTGGGAATCCGGGAGACACGAAAGGCAATTTTGCGGCTTGAGAAATCCTGGAACGGTTTCCAGGACGTCCTCGAGAGAGAGATCCCCGGCGCGGAGCAGAGGATTATAGCGGCCTGCGACAGGTACCTGAAGCGTTTTGACCCACCGGACGTCGCACTCTTCGGGCAGCGGGAATCCATGCTCCTGGTTGCATCGATGCTGGAAGAGTACCTTGATGCCGGAATCCTCGTCATCGGTTCGAGGAACCAGGCCCGTCCGGGAAAATTCCCCGTCGTTCCCGCACGGGATTACGGCGCCGTCGAGGAGATCCTTTCGCAGGAAAGACCGGACCTCGTCCTGGGGTCGTCTTTTGAGAGGCAGGCCTGCCCGGAAGCAGCATTCGTGGGGGTAACGCCTCCCTTGAGGGGTTCTGTGAGGCTCCATGCCTGGCCGTTCGTGGGTATTGAAGGAGCCCTCGTCCTCATGGAGTCGGTCCTGAATGCCTGCATGGACCACGAAAATACCTAAACAGCCACCCCATTTTCTTTCGTTTCGGTCACTTTCACCCCGCGCACATCGATGGTTTATATACTCCCTCTTCGAGAGGGAGTACCAGGTGAAAAAAAGGACGATGAAGAGAGCAGGATACCTTTCCAGGGATGGCCGGGAAGTCCTGGATGCGCAGGGGATACCCTGCGAGGTGGTCGACCTCTACATCCATGGGGCACGTCTCTCCATATCTATTGACGAACTGCGGGACGCCATCGAACGGGGTGCACTGGCATGTGTCCGTCGGGTCAAGCAGAACTGGATGGAATATTTTTGGGGAGAGGCAGGCCGGGCAGGGATCTCCCGGTCTGGAAAGGCCCTCAATATCGAGCTCGTGAACGGTGACCGCTTCACGCTCTCCCTGGCGTCCCTCCGTGGCATCCTGTCATACCAGGAAAAGAATGCTCCCATCATGGAGTTACCCTCCCGGGTGCCCCCCAAGGTGACACGGAACCACGTGCTGGCAGACTTTTCAGGTCCGGTATCACCCTGCCCCGCTTAAAAAGACGTGTCATCCGGGACATTCCCTTCCCTTTTTGGGGAGAATCCCTCCCCCTTCGACGTGACGGAGGGGACCGGCCGTTTTAACCTTTCCTTACCATGGCGGCGATATAGTCCCCGACATCAGAGGTCCTGCAGGACCCCCCCATGTCCCTCGTGACGACACGGTCCGCGATTGACCGGCCCATCGCCCGCAGGACCGCCTCCGAGGCCTCTTTCTCCCCGATATGGCGGAGGAGGAGGGCTCCCGCCCAGATGGTTGCCATGGGGTTTGCGGTGTTCATCCCCTTGTACTTGGGGGCTGAGCCATGGATTGGCTCAAACATCGAGGTCCCTGACGGGTTGATGTTCCCCCCGGCAGCGAGCCCGAGGCCCCCCTGGATCATGGCTCCCAGGTCGGTGATGATATCCCCAAACATGTTGGGGGTGACGACCACATCAAATACCTCCGGGTTCTTGACAAACCACATCGTGATTGCGTCCACGTAAGCAAATTCAGTTGTGAGGTCAGGGTACCGGGATACCACACCGGAGAAGACCTCCCTCCAGAGACCGTACACATCGGTGAGGACGTTTGCCTTGTCCACGGAAGTCAGCTTTTTCCTTCTTTCCCTTGCGCACTCACAGGCATACGAGATCACCCGCCGTGCCCCTTCACGGGATATGAGACCTATCTGGTAGGCAATCTCCTCTGCGTCACTCTCGATGTCGAGACCGAACCTGACGTGGTAGAGGTTCCGCACGATCTGGTGCTCGAACCTCTTCGAGCCCTTCATCCTCCCGCCGACACCGACGTAAAAGTCTTCGGTGTTCTCCCGCACGACTACAAAATCGATATCGCGGGGAGTCTTCCCGGCCAGGGGGGTTGGAACCCCTTCCAGGAGCCGTACGGGCCGGAGGTTGATGTACTGGTCGAAATGAAACCGCAGTGCGAGGAGGATTCCCTTCTCGAGGATCCCGGGGGAGACCCTCTCGTCTCCGACGGCACCGAAATAGATCGCCCGAAACCTTGAGAGTTCCTGGATATCTTCCTCGGTGAGGAGCTGGCCGGTGGAAAGGTAGCGGTCTGCACCGATATCGAAGGTTTCCCACCCGATATCAAAACCGTACCGTTCGCCTGCGGCATCAAGGACTTTTTGCCCCTCTGCAATGATCTCGGGACCTATCCCGTCCCCGCCTATGACTGCGACCCGGTGCATGTCTCCACCCTCTCCAACTTTTTCGCGTACTCGACGAGACCGCCGGCGTCGATGATCTCCTGTAAGAATGCCGGCACCGGTTCAATGGGCAATTTTTTCCCGCCTGATTCAATGTACCCGTCCCGGAGGTGGACGGCAATAGCTGACCCGTCCTCGATGGAGGGAGCGTCCCTGCATACGAGGGGGAGAATCCCGACGTTGATGGCATTCCTGTAAAAGATCCGGGCAAAAGACCGGGCGATGACCACCCGGACTCCTGCACCGAGGAGCGCGAGGGGCGCATGTTCACGGGACGACCCGCACCCGAAGTTCCTGCCTGCCACGATGATGTCGCCCTCGCGGGCCGATTCTGCAAATTCGTCCCGGGTCCCCTCGAAGGCGTGGGCAGCGAGGGTCCGCGGGTCATAGATGACAAGGTACCTCCCGGGAATGATCGCATCGGTATCGATGTTGTCTCCAAATTTCCACACCCGCATCGTTCACACCTCCCGCGGGTCTGTGATCTGTCCGTTTATGGCACTCGCGGCCGCGGTGGCCGGCGAGCAGAGGTACACGGATGCCTCCGTACTTCCCTGGCGCCCCCGGAAGTTGCGGTTCGAGGTGGAGAGGGAGACCTCTCCGGGTGCCAGCAGCCCGAACGCTCCACCCATGCATGGTCCGCAGCAGGGAGCCTCGACGAGGGCACCGGCCGATACGAACTTCTCGATGATTCCTGCCCTCAAAGCCTTGAGGTATTCCGTCCGGGACGCCGGTATGACGATCACGCGGACAGACGGGTGGAAGGAACGGTTGCCGAGAACGTCGGCAGCTTCCTTGAGGTCTTCGAACCGCCCGTTGGTGCATGAACCGATGAAGACCTGGTCGATGGGTGTGCCGGCAACCCGACTAACATCGACAACCTGGTCGACGTTGTGCGGCACGGCAACACGGGGTGTGAGGTCTTCTGCGTTGAATGAGTACTCCTGGGCAAACCGTGCGCCCGGGTCACTCGAGAGGGAGACCAAAGAGGTGTCCCTCCTCCCTGCAAGGTATTCCCCCGTGACCCTGTCGGGGGGGACTATGCCGGCCTTTGCGCCCATCTCGACTGCCATGTTACAGCAGGTCATCCTCCCTGGCATGTCCATCGTCTGAAAGGTACTCCCGGTAAACTCGAGGGCCTGGTATGTCGCCCCATCCGCCCCCAGGCGCCCTGTTATCTCCAGGATCAGGTCCTTTGGGCCAACCCGGGGCGGAAAAGTACCGGTCGCAACGATTCGAATCGTCTCCGGGACCCGGAAATAGAGTGCACCGAACTTGAGCACGAAACCCATGTCAGTTGACCCTATCCCGGTCGCAAAAGCTCCTGCAGCCCCGTACATGCAGGTGTGGGAGTCGGCACCAACGATGATCTCACCCGGGCCTGCCCGTCCCCTCTCCATGACAACCTGGTGGCAGATACCCTCCCGCAGGTCGAGGTTGGGGATTTCCTGTTCAATGGCAAATTTTCTCAAAAAGACATGGTTATTTGCAGCTGATATCGAATCTGCAGGGACCTGGTGATCAAAGAGGAGGACTATCTTCCCCGGGTCAAATACCCTTGTCCCCCCCATCTCCCGGAATTTCTGCACGGCGAGTGGCCCGGTGATGTCATGGACCATGGCGAGGTCAACGGGTGCCATGACGACTTCACCTGCCCTTACCGACCGACCGCATTTCTGCGAAAATATCTTCTCAACCAGAGTTGCTGCCATAAGGAAACATTACATGTATGCATCGTGGGACCTCTTTTAATTTGGTATACGCCAAAAATTGGGAAATTACCCGCCCACCGGGACAGGGAAAAAGGGTATAATTGCGAAATTTTTCGAACTTAAGCATAAATTTTTGAATATGGGGGAAAGATTACATCGCATGAACACGAGGATCTCCCGGGAGGCAATCCTCCTCCTTACCCTTGCCATCCTGGCATGGGCCTTGGCCGGAGTTGCCAGTGCAGCAGAGAACAGCGAGAGGACAATCTCGGCAACGGGAAACGCCGAAATTACCGTGACACCCGACCGTGCCATGGTGACCGTGTCCGTCGTCACGGAGAACGCCAATGCCCTCGCCGCCCAGAACGAGAACGCCAGGGTCATGGACTCCGTGGTACGATCCCTTGAAGCAATGGGAATTGAGAAAAAAGACCTGAAGACGACAGGGTATTCGATCTACCCCATCTACGATGATTCCAAGGTACCGTTCGGTCAGAAGGTAAAATATTACCGGGTTACCAACAGCCTCCGGGTCACCATCAGGGACGTCCCGCGGACGGGGGAGGTTATCGACAGTGCGGTCAATGCCGGCGCCAACCAGGTCGATTCGATTACCTTCATGGTGAGCGAAGAGCTCGAGAGCTCCCTCCGGGCAGATGTCCTCTCGAAAGCAGTCAATAAAGCATTTTCCGATGCATCCGCTGTCGCGGGAGCGGCGGGCGTCACTATCAGGGGAGTCAAGGAGATATCTGTCGGTGCGTACTACCCGCCGGTCCTGTACGAGAACGTGAGGGCATCAGCAGTCGACATGAAAAGTGCACCTGTCCCGACGCCCATTGAGCCCGGCGAGGTGAAGATCACCGCTTCCGTGAGTGTCGTCTACCTCATCGGGTGAAGAACGAAAGCGGGGGCTGCCTCGCCCCCCCCTCACCCCCATGAGGATAGTCCCCCCATCCCCAAAAACGGCGCCACGGCGGCGGTTTTACCATTCATTTCACATTTAGTCGATATTTTTTGGATCAATTGGTTCAATCCAGCGAGAGACTATAACCCATTCATGAAACGTACCCCATTGAAATGACAAAGGGGATTTTTTATTCACCCTTCCCTTCCCAAGAGCTCCCGGGGGTTACGTCCACGCGAACGACGCCTGGAGACGTGACAAACACCGGAAGAAATTTTTCACTTTCCCTCTACGGCGTCGGGCCAATCTTTTAATCCATGTCCCGTCACCATATATGTGAAGGACAGCTGAATGGAGCGGACAATCGGATTCAAGGAACGGCGATACATCGAAGAATTACGGATACTGACCCGTGCGACCGCCATCGACTGCATCATTGACGAGAGGTTCGAACGGGTCATCTACGTGATAAAACAGGGAGACATGGGTTTTGCAATCGGGAAAAAGGGAGAGAACATCCGGCGGCTCCAGAACGTGATCGGGAAAAAGGTCGAGATGGTCGAATATTCCCCGGACATCAGGGAATTCATCACGCATATGTTCAAACCGGCCCAGGTCACGGGAATACGCGAATCGGCCGTACCCGGCACTGTTGACGTCGTTGTAAGGCAGAAAGGCGACCTTGGACTTGCGATCGGCAGGGGGGGCGTCACGATCGAGAAGGCACGCCTCCTCCTCCGGCGCTTTGGAGGGCCTGAAATAGGGGAGGTCGTTGTCGGGGAGGGAGAAAGTGACTCGCAGTGACGTCTTGGCAGACCTCTTTGCGGTGATCAGTGACAGGGCAGAGAACCCAAGAGAGGGATCGTACGTCTCGTCCCTCCTCCGTGACCCGAAGGGTATCGACAGGGTCCTTGAGAAGGTCGGGGAAGAGTCAACGGAATACATCCTGGCCGTCAAGAACGGCAGGCGCGACCAGATCATCTTCGAGGCGGCAGACCTCTGGTTCCACGTCATGGTCAGCCTGAAGGCAGCAGGAATTGAATTTTCCGAGGTGCTGCGGGAACTCGAGGCGAGACGGAAGTAGTCACCCTCCCAGGTAGGTATCGAGGTCCTGGAGGCCCGAGAGGTCGGCGAAGCTGACTGATGAACAGGTGACAACGTCGGGGTCCACGAGGAGGTCGGCGTTGCACCGGAGCGAGAGGGCAATCCCGTCGCTCGGCCTGCAGTCCATGCTCAGCTGGTGGTGGTCCTGGAGGAAAATGAGGCGGGCATAGTAGACACCATCCTCGAGAGAGTCGATGACCATCTCTTTCAAGACAATCCCATAGGATTTCATGAACTCGACAAAAAGGTCGTGGGTGAGTGGTCGGGGAGGAATCTCCCGTTTTAATGCATTTCGTATCGAAATTGCCTCCCAGAGGCCGATGTAGATAGGGATGCACATCTCTCCTTCCGGGAGCGAGAGGATGACAGCGGGGGAAGCCCCAAGGGGCCCGGTGGCCATGTAAACCCCCTTGACATCGCAGCGAACGGGGTCCATACCCATGAGAAGGAATGACCCGTGGGAACCTTAAGGCTTGTCCCTCTTATTTCTCAGTCCCCGCCTCCCGGCGGACGATGACGAGGCTCCCCAGGGACCCAAGAAGGATATTGGAGTAGTAGAGGATGCTCCGCCACAGGACGACGAGGATGCCGATGAGGGCGTGGGGCACGTACACGCCGTACATGGTCGAGAAGAGGACCTCGGCAATCCCTGATCCGCCGGGCGTGAGGGGTATCATGGTGATGATGGCGATGATCAGCTGGATGATCAGCGACTCGACAAGGATAGGAGGCTGCGAGAGGCCCAGGAGAATGACAGAGACAATAATTGCCTCCAGGAACCAGAAGAATGCCGTGCAGATCATGCCAAGGAGCAACCCTGTCTTTCCCTCCCGGATGAAAAAGGTGAGCGTTGAATGGAAATTGTCCACTTCCCGGTCGATACGCTGGGCATAGTAATCAACGCGGTCCTTTCCCTTCAGGACGGCGACCCGTCGTGCAATCCCTCCCAGGAACTTTTTCAATATGGCGGGATTTTTCACCGAGTAGAGGAACAGGAGGACAATGCCGGTGATGATGACCCATGAGATATAGAGAAAGTAGGAGTAGACAGACCCTATCTGCTGCCAGATGCTCCCCAGGACAAACATGAAAAAGGCGCCGCCGAGGCCGAGGACGATACCGTCGAGGATCCGCTCGGTTATGACAATTGCTGTTGCGTCCCCGACTTTTACACCGGCCTTGTAGAGCTCGTGAACGCGAACCGGCTCACCCCCTGCCTGTGACGGGGTGATGGCTGCAACGAGGAGGTTTGCGAGCACGAGGTTGAAGCAGTGGGAAAAGTGAACCCGGTAGCCGAGCCCCCTGCTCATGAACCAGATGCGGAGCGCCCAGAAGGCGAGAGCGATGACGTGGATGAGAAGGGCAAGGATGAAATAGAGCGGATTGACCTGTTGCAGCAGAGTGAATGTTGATGCATCGACCGTGAAAAAGAGGATGCCGACCAGGACGAGGAGTGAGAACCCAAGGGAGATCCACAACCATCGTCTCTCGCTCTTCTTCATAGGCAGGACTCACAGTTAAAAGGGGTTGAAACGTGATACATAGGGTTTTTATTCCGGATAAAAGTTTGGAAATTCCTGCAGCAGCGAAAAAGGCCGATCCTATACCGCAAAGAGGTCACCTTGCCCTGACACCCGGATCAGGCCTGCCCTGATTCCTGCATCGAGCCATGCATGGCCGTAACTATAGGCACCAAGGGCATTGGGAGACATCCCTGATGAGGAGAAAAGTTCTCCGTACCTTTTCAGGACAATGGCTGCGAGGATGAACCTCCCGGCTGCATCCTCCATGAAAGTATGGGGCTCGGGGGCGGGAGAGACGTTTTCGAGGGCAGATCCGAGTATCTTCCCGTACCGGCTGACCTTCTCCTGGAGGAAGGGGGTTTTTTCTTCCGGAATACTGAGAGTCAAAAAGAGCCAGCGGGCGGTGGCAGGGGTGCAGCCGACCAGGCCAAGGACGCTTGCAGCGTCAAGCCAGCCGTGGGCGTATGAGAATGCACCAATGGCATTGACAGGATCATTTTCGGAGAGGAAGAAGTCCCCGTCCGCGAGGTACGAGGAGGCCATCGAGACAAGTTCGCCGGCAAGGCGTCCAAGGATAGTCCCTGGCGGAGAGTGAACCCGGACCGTGTCGAGGCGTCCCGCCAGTTCGTCTCTCCACGCAGGGGGGGTCACAGGCCACCAAAAATTTCCAGGTATTCTCTCTCCATGACGTGCAGTGGACCGGGGACGATGAGGATATGCAGGGGAGGTCCAAAATCCTGTGCCAGAATTTTTTCTGCATCACCGGCGTGCACGACGGGACGGGGGGACCCCGCCCGTGCCACTCCGATGTAGAGGGTAATTGAGAAATTGCACTTCTCAGACATCTCTTCGAGGAGGGATACGGCGTCGTGAACCGTCATGCACCGGTCCGGCTGGATATCGAGGTAGACGAGGGTGTGGAGACCGAGCGAGAGGTTGGTCCTGATGACCTCCGCGGGGGCCAGGGGGAACCAGTTCTTCGCCGGGAAGGGGAGTGAACAGGACTTTCCAAACCGGTAGTTCTGGAGTCCGGTCAGGCCGCAGACAGCACTCGAAATGGATGACCCGTGGATAATGGCGGTCGGGATACCCTGCCTGTGGGCACGGATGCGGAGATCCGTGTGGGTCGTTGAGACCATGGGGTCCCCGCCGGTCAAAAATACCACATCGTTTTCCCTGGCAAGTTCAAGGATTGCACCGGGGCTCCCCTCAACATCAGACCGGTCGATGAGGGAGATCTCCTTTCCAAAGAATGCTGCCATGTCAGGGACCGACGACCCGCAGAGCCTCGATGTATATTCCTCGAGGAAGACCCGGTCTGCATTCCTGATGCATTCCAGGCCGCGCACGGACACGTCCCGGTGGTCATAGAGCCCAAGTCCCACGAAGGTGAGCATGTGTCTTTCTCCCGGTCAAGTGCGGGTTATCCTGTCGATCATCGACTCGAGCACGTCGTGGACGTCCGACCGCTTCAGGGAGCTGATGAAGAAGATGGGAACGTCATCGCGGAGCTTGAGCCCCTCCCTGACCGTGTGCTCATCCAGGCTGTGGGGAAGGTCTGCCTTGTTCATGGCTATCACGACCGGTATGCGGGCAGCATAAGCAAGGGTCAGGAGTTCACGGGCACGGGGGAACGTGTCAGGGCGTGTTGCATCAATGACCATGATGATACCCATCGCATTTTTGACGATCCGGGTGATGATGGGGTCAAAGCGGGGCTGCCCAGGGGTCCCAAAGATTGTGATGTCAAAACCCTTGAGATGGAGCCAGCCAAGGTCCATTGCAACCGTCGTCCTGAAGCCGTCCATGTCCCCCCGGTCTGCAGAGAGTCCTGTGTCAGAGGCGTTGGCAATGAACGTTGATTTCCCGGAAGAGGGTGGACCCGTGACGATGATCTTTGGGATGTAGAGGCGGATGTTTTTTCCTGTGAAAGTATAGGGGACAGACCGCCGGGGCATCCGCCCCCACGACACGTACTCGAGGGTGAAGAAATTGAAAAACGGCACGGAGGAGATATCGGAGTGGACCGATATGACCATGTCAAAGAGACTCTCGGACGCGAACCGTGAGATCAGGCTGTCCCCTTCGAGGTTGAGGTGTTCGACGATCGTTGTCAGTCCCGGGCTCTCCTTTTTTGAAGGAATCAGCGAAAGTGCCCCTTCGAAACCAAAGTCCTCGTAGAGGAGGTCAAGGTACAGGAACATGACGGCAACACCCCGGGACTCGACCGTTTCCCGGATGCAATCTTTCCATGCTTTCAGGCGGGATTTCTGCCCCCGGTGCACGGAATTTATCCTGTTCCGGGTTGAGCTGTCCAGGATAGTGACTTTTCCCTTTGCCTGGCCAGGGTCCATGCCCGTCAGCTGATAAAAATCTGAGAAAAAGGCTTTTTCCGTTGTCTGGGGTGCAATGACGAGAGCGTTTTTCCCATCGTCAAGGACCGTCTGGAGGATACGGAAGAAGAACGGGCGACCATCGACCCCTGGTTCCAGGGAGAAGACGACGCGGGTACCTTGCGGTATGCCGGACCCGAGCATCTCGTCTATCCCGAGGATCCCCGTGCGTATCACATGATCACCTCCAATCCCTCCTCCCTTACCTGGAATGGAACCCATTCCTGGGTTATTCCGGGCATTCCCCGCACCCTGAGGAAGTCTCCATGTTGTTCGTTCTTGACCTCGATCACTACAGTCATCAGCTGTTTGATTAATGAAATTGTCCTCTCGTCAAATGATTCATTGTTCAGGGAATAGATCCCTATTGCCTCCATCTTTCTCAGCTTGGAGGTGATGACGTGGAGGAACTGGTAAATGACCTCCAGTCTGCGGTACATGAGGAGGGTAGTGAGCGAGTCCACGTAGAACCTGATGGGTGGGGGAAAGAGGGACTGGTCAGAGGACCCAAAATCGCCACTGAAAATACTTTCGACGATTGATGTGAGCTTGATACCTATCCCGGTCAGGTCACTGGGACTGGAGACGTACTTCACCTGCGTTGTATCGGTGATGTCGGGGGTCGAGAGCTTGCTCACCGTATCGATGATCCCAATTGGAGAGGGGTCCAGGCGGGCTGACGAGAAAAAATCAAGGAGGTCCACCGACCGCATGATAGTGGAGAGGATGATGGCATATTCCCCGGTTTTTGGCCTGGCGACCGCGTACCCGAGGCGCTCCCCGCTGCTCATGGACGGGGCAAGGACCAGGATATTTGAACCCGGAGAAATCCCCCCTTTGGGTTCGTCGATAAGGCGGATCCCGGTTTTATAGGTATACATCCCTGGATATCATTTTATGAGAATGTTTATAAGCGCTCCGATGCAAACGCCGAGAATCAGCGTGTAGAGGGAGACGAGGAAGGTGATCCGGGCTCCCACGACCCTCACAAGGACACCAATCGTGGATATGCAGGGGATGAAAAGGACGCTTATGATGGCAAAGATGTAGAGCTGCCCTGCAGTCAGGACGCTGGGCAGGTCAGTGGTTCCGGCCAGGATAACGAGGGTCTCCAGCGCCATCTCCTTGCGGAGGATGCCAAAGAGGAGGGCGGTCGTGGCATAGCCCGGGAGGCCGAGGAATGCCTCTGAGAGGGGACCAGTTGATTCTGCCAGGAGATCGAAGAAGCCTGCATACTGGAGGAATCCCAGGACAAGGCTTGCTGCAATGAGCAGCGGGAACGCGATGAAGAGGAATTCCCTAATCCTGTACCAGGATTTTGCAAGGACATTGCCCGGCTGCGGTACGCGAAGCGGGGTCAGTTCAAGGATCATCCCGTACCGTTCGCCCGGCGTGATGCGGGAGAGGACAAGACCGGTCATGACGACCAACCCGAGCGTTATGGCATACACACTCAATGCAGCCCCTATCCCGATGAAGGCCGCCACGATCCCGGCAATAATCACGGTCCTTGCTGAACAGGGCACCATCGTCACGAGGAAAGAGGCAATGACCCTCTCCCTCCGGGTACGGAGGAGGCGGATGCCCATGATTGCCGGGACATTGCACCCGAACCCGAGGATGAGGGGGATGATCCCCTGGCCGTGCATCCCGAGCCTGTGCATGGCCTGGTCGGCAAGGAACGCTGCCCGGGTCAGGTACCCCGTATCTTCGAGGATGGAAATAAAGACGTAAAACGTGAAAATGAACGGGAACGCGATGCCGAGGCCGGCCTGGAGTGCGAGCAGGAATGCAAGGCCGAGCTGGTGGACGAGCGGGGCAAGGTCGAGGGAGTTAAACGGCAAAATGACAAAGGCATCAAAGAGCCCGACGAGGATCTCCTCGAGAAAGGAACCAATAAAGAAGACCGAGAGCAGGATCCCCAGGAGAACGCCGACAAGGATGAAGGGCCCCGTCTTCCGCGACGTGAGAACGGCATCGAGGGAATCGGGCCTTGGAGGTTCCCTCTCCCTGATGACCCTCTCTGCAATGGCCCGGGCACAATGGTGGCGGTTTCCGGCGATTATCTGCGGGACGGACATGTGGTGCATCTCCTCCAGCTCACAGGCAAGGGCAGTGACGGACTCTCTCAGGCCCGGATCCTCTTCAAGGCCCAGGAGTGCCTGGATAGCTTTCCACCTGCTGATACCGTGGACGGCGGAAAGGCTGCGGATGGCAGCCTCGATGTGGGTATCATAGGGGATCTGTAGTGCCGGAATCCTGGCACGGGAGATGGCCCCGGGAATGATGGCCTCGATGTTTTTCCCCTGTGTTGCGATTACCGGGATTACTTCGACGCCAAGGATCGAGGAGAGCTTTCCGGTATCGATCACTTTCCCCTGCTTTGCGGCCTCGTCCATCATGTTCAGCACAACAATGAGGGGCTTTTCGTACTCGGCAACCTGCAGGAGGAGGTAGAGGTTCCTCTCCAGGTGCGTGGCATCGAGCACCATGATGAGTGCCGCGACATCACCACACAGCAGGAAATTCCTGACAATGACTTCTTCCGGAGACTTCCCGGTCAGCGAGTAGACCCCCGGCAGGTCGACAAGCTCAAGTTTTTCGTTCTGGTAGCAGAGCCTGCCCGAGAAGAGGTCAACGGTGGTACCCGGGTAGTTGCTGACCTCGACGCCAAGGCCCGTCAGCTGGTGGAAGATGAGGGACTTGCCTACGTTGGGGTTCCCGATAAGCCCAAGTTTCATCCTCTCTTCTCCGCCAGGATGCAGGATGCAATTTCAGGGCTCAACGCAATATCACATCCCTTGACTCTGACGACGATGGCCTTGTGGTTCAGGACCCGTACTATGCTGATGTCCTCGCCCGGGAAGATGCCGAGGTCTGCCAGGTGTTCGCATCCCAGGGGACACCGCACACTCACGATGGTCACTTTTGTCCCCTCGGGGAAATCAAGCAGGGACGAGAAATGCCGGGGGCCACGGTGGGTCCTCCACCCCCTCCTGCGGGGCCGGGACATGAAGCCCTCGAGCCTCTCTGTTGCAGCATCCGAGATGCCATGTTCAAGGATGCAGGCCTCCCTGGACGCCGACCGGCGATCCATTCCCAGCACATCTGAAAGGAAGCACTCGAGTACCTCGTGCTTCTTCATCGTGCGGTCCCCAACCTCCTTCCCCTGGGGAGTGAGGGAGATGGTCTCCCCGTCGTGCACCTCCAGGTCCCCGTTTTGTTCCAGCTGGCCAATCTTTTCAGATACCTCCTCCCGGCTGAGCGCGAGCTGGTCGGTAACCTCCCCAATGGTAGTCTCTTTTTTATTTTTTTTGAAGAGGAGACAGATCGCTTCAAGGATGTCCTCGCGGGACGAGGTCTTCATGGGTAAGAATATGGTACCGGCAAATATTTGAGAATTTGGATAAAACTGCCCTCATCTCCTGCATCTGCCGGTCCCCCATGGTCAGCCATGCGGTGCACCCGGTCATTATCCCGGATTGTCCTTTCCCGGTTTTTGTTTTTAATGAACATGCGTGTTTTTTAGTTATGCTCATTATAACCAATGATTTAATATAGTGCTTGAGCAACAATTCAAGTACGGATACCATGGTCAAAAAGGGCACTCTTGCGGATATCCAAGACGCTATTAAGAAAAGGGCTTCCTATTCGGTAACACTGGATACGGAAAACATTGATCCCGCCTGCAGGCAGTACGCAGAGACGATCAATGCCCTCCTCAAAACAGCCGAGGACCTGCGACTGAGGAACCAGATCACGTTTGCAGAAAATCCATTTCCGATTGTTATCTTTGACAGGAACTGGAACATCATCTCGGCAAACCAGGCCTACAGCACCCTCTCCGGGATTGATCGTGCCCAGTTGAAAAAGATGAGTGCAAAGAGCTTTTCGGTTCTCGACCAGAAAGGAGAAGGGCTGAAGGTTGCGTTCGCAGAAAAAAAGCGGAGCTTTGGAGAAGTCACCGTTGAAATGCCGACCGGCAGAAAGGTCCTCGAGCAGTACGGGATACCGATCTCCGATGACAAGGGAGAGGTCCAGACAGTCTTTGTCATCTATAACGATATCACGGGGAAACGAGCCCTCGAAGAGCGCCTTAAAAAGAGCATGGCAGAGATCGGGGTAGTCCTGTCAAACCTGGCGAAGGGGGATCTCACCACAAAGGCACCCGTGTACGATGACGACCCTCTCGACAAGGTCAAGAAAGACCTCAACGAGAGCATTGACCGCCTGACCGGGGTCCTTTCCACTATCACGGAGATGATCGAGAATCTTGACCATTCCATGGGGGACATTCTCGCGGGGACGGATGAGATCGCGCGGGCATCGCAGAACGTTGCTGTCACTGCCCAGAAGAACTCGGAGGAGACAAGGGCCCAGCTCCAGCAGCTCGAGAAGGTGACCCGGGATATCACGGAGCTCAATACCGCCGTCGAGAGGATAGCCCGGACAGCGCAGGAGATGGAGCAGACATCCCGGAACGTGCTTTCAGCCGGTGAGAACGCCGGAAAACTTGGCAAGGAAGCATCCGGGAAGATGACCGTTGTCCAGGATCTCTCCCGCCGGGTCATGGACGAGATGGTTACCCTGAACGCAAAGATGCAGGAGATCAGCAATATCGTCAGGATTATTACCGATATCGCAAACCAGACGAACCTGCTCGCTCTCAATGCGGCGATCGAGGCAGCACGTGCGGGTGAGCATGGAAGGGGATTTGCCGTTGTCGCCGGGGAAGTACGGAACCTTGCCGGGGGTTCAAAGAACGCGACCAAGAATATCGATAACGTCATCCGGGACATCTCGCATTCGAGTGGCCAGACCGTCACATCGATGAAGAAGGCATACGACGAGATCATGACGGGTATCAGGAGTGTTGAGATCACCATTGATGCATTGAACCAGATGGCATCGGGGGTAAAGGCGACTGCAGAGAGGATCGCCGAGATTTCAAAAGCAACAGAAAACCAGGCGGTGGCAACCGAGAACGTGATGACCAATGTCGAGCGTATCCACTCTCTCATCCTGAACACCGAGAGGAGTTCGGAAAACCTGGCGGCACTTGCGCAGGAGAGCAGCGCATCGATCGAGGAGATCGCGAGTGCAACGAGCGAGATCCGCCAGAAGATGGCGGAATGTCGGAAAGTCGTGGGGACATTCAGGGTCAGTGATTGAGAGGTTGGTAACAGGGCATGCCTGAGATCCTGGAATTCGGGTTGGACTCAAATACCTATGCCCTCGATATTAGTTATACGCGGGAGATAGTCAACTCGCTGCCGGTCACGCCCATTCCACGGGCGCCTGACTACATCGTCGGCATGACAAATATCAGGGGCGAGATCACAACAATCATATCCCTTTGCCGGATCATCGACAGCACGGGCGCAGGTGCAGGCCCCGGTCAACCGGTTTCACCAACCCAGAAATTCGTCATCCTGGTCTCAGAGGTCGCAAAGGGGGACAAGGTCGGGTTTATCGTGGACGATGTTTACTCTGTAATCTTTGTCCCTGATGCAGATGTTGATTATTCATTTTCGGGTGATGCACCAGGGAAAAAATCGTTCATAAAGGGAGTCATCCGCCTCCGGGGTGACCGGGCAGTGCCGGGCGACGAAGAATGCATGGATCGCCTCATTTTATATCTCGATATTGATAAAGTACTCTCCCACATCTTTGAGCTGGCCAAGCGGTGAAGAGGCCGGCCCGGTTGCCATGGACGAATTTCAAAGCCTCCTCAAGACGATAGAGCGCCTCTTCCATATCCAGTGCACCCAGTACAAGGAGGACTATATCAGGCGCCGACTCGCGTCCCGGATGAACGTCAGGAAGATCTCCAGTTACAGGGAATACCAGGACTTCCTCGTTAAGAACCCCGAGGAGCATGAAGCCCTCAAGAATGCCCTCACCATCAACGTCACCAAGTTCTTCCGCGACCCCCCCGTCTTTGACTGCATCAGGACCGAGATTATTCCTGCCCTCCTCCGGCAGAAGGGCAGGATACGGATATGGAGTGCAGGCTGCTCATCGGGAGAAGAACCCTATTCATTTGCCATCATGCTCTACGACCTGACCCTCCTTCGAAAGGACGTTGACTGGATGGTCATTGCCACGGACATCGACGAGACAATCCTGAAAAAGGCCAGGGAAGGTATCTACGAAAAACCTGCACTTGAATACGTCAATGAACGGCAGCTCCACCGCCATTTCACCGCAAACAGCGACGGAAAATTCGAGATAAAGCCCCACATCAGGGAGAAAGTCCGGTTCCAGCACCATGACCTGATGTCAGGAATCCCCGTTTCGCGAGACCTTGACCTCATATCCTGCCGGAATGTGACGATATACTTTACTGATTCCCAGAAGAACGACCTTGTCCGGATGTTTCACCAGGGGCTGCGCCCCGGTGGCTACTACGTCATGGGAATGAGTGAGTTCCTTGGGCGGGAAGTGGAACACCTCTTTGCACCCTTCAAGCCACTCCAGAAGATCTTTGTGCGGAAGGACACGGCCTGATACGGGCCCCTCATTCAGATGCCGGCCGGAACCTGCCAGGAGGGACGAGGATCTCGAACCGTGCCCCCCTCCCGGGCCTCCCTGTCTCTTTTATCGATATGCCGGTCACTGAGAGTACCTGACGTGCAAGGAAAAGGGAATGGGCCCGGTGCGGTCCCCTGCCCCACTCGAATATCTGCGTTTTTTCAGCCTCGGGGATACCAGCCCCGTCATCCTCATAGGTGATGACGAGCCCCCCGCCCATCTCGCGGGCAGTGAAGCGGATGGATGTGACCTTTCCACCGTGGACAACCGAGTTTTCAAGTAAAGCCCGGAGTACGAGCGGGAAGCCCTGGGTTGAACAGACCAAATACCCTGTGCCGTCGGAAAAAAAATGGATACCCGCGAGTTTTACGGATGAGAGGGCATCACGAACGGTCTCATCGAGGGAGTACCAGCCGGGCTTCAATGGTTCATCACCAAGGAAATCGTCAAATGACCGGATGTTGAGGAAAAGCGACTGGAGGGTCTCTTCCTGCTCCCGGGCAAGGTCAGATACTATCCCGTTTACCCGGGTTAGCTTCATTTTCCTGGCGATATCGAGGGCAAGGCTGACCTGGTTCTTTGCGTACCGCCGGAGGAGCGTATTCAACTGGGTCTGCTGGAGGTATGATTTCAGGGTGAGGGGGGGGACCGTCTCTTCCCGATCTCCCTCGCCGGCCCCTGGCCCGCCGGCAGGGCTTGCGAAGCGGCAGACAATCCCGATCCCCATGAGTCCCGATTTGAAATGGAGAGGGAATATCCATTTTTCGACCGTCCACTCCACGCCCCCGATGCGTTGGGATTCGCTAATCTGCGTCCTGTCGCCATCGGCCACGTTCTCTATAGCATGGAACGTCTCGGGTGAAAAGAGGGGGTAGAGTGGTGTATCGTGCACGTGCAGGCCGATGACATCGTCCGGCTGGCAACCAAAGACGTGGCAGACAGTCCTGTTCAGGTAGTGAACTACATACGCGGAGTCGATCACGATAAAGCCATCAGACGCGTGGTCAAGGAGCTGGTCAAGGGGGACGACCTCACGCAGGTAGAAGAGCTTTGCCGGCCCAAGCCTCCTGATTGTTGCGGCCCCTGAAAATACGAGGGAATTCAGGTACTTGGACGCCGTGCTCCGGTTAATCCCGAGGTAGCGAGCGACCTCATCGATGGTCAGGCCCTGCTTGTGCTGTCCCAGTAATTCCCTTATCCTCTCGATATCCCCCTTATCCACCATCCGGACACCGTTGCATGAAATTATCCAGCTTTAATACACACCAGCAATTACCATCATTATCATACATCTACATTAATTATTGGTTTTGATGATGATAGGGCGAAATATTTATAAGACATAAAATCCACTTCCCTTTTACTCACTCTGGCTATCGCTCCATGGTATGGGCACGCGATATTACAGCACGTACGCATTGATCGATTGCCTTTGAGTGATGTGCACAAATGCCTGGTACGAAAGATGGTACGAAAGAGGGGACGTTTACACTGCATGGAAAAAAATTTCCGCATTCTCCCGGATGGAAACCTGAATGCCTGGCACTATTGTAACCCTGATATGTGCCGTTCTTCAGGAGAACATGCCAGTGAGCTGACTCTCTTTAAGCTTGGGTTAATGCATTATGTACAAGTATTTGAACAATGTTGCCTGGCAAGGGCTCTCTTGGACAAGGTGCTCTTCCAGGGTGGTGAGGAATGATGATTGGGTGACTTATGAGTTTCATTGATGACATGAAAATCGGGAAAAAAATGATCCTGGGGTACCTGGTAGTGATCATTATTCTTGTTGTCGTTGCAGCAATCGGCTACATCAACATGGGTGCCCTTGATGCCGCTGATACGGCAATGTATGAAGACCGGGTTATTCCCCTTGATCAACTTGGACAAGTGAATGGTGATTTCCAGCAGATGCGGGCTGAGATGTACCGGTATATATACGTCCCCGAAAGCCGGGAAACTATTGCCAAGACGACGGTACCGGAACTCCGTGCAAATATCAAGGAGAAAATGGATGCGTACCGCGCCACATACCTGACCCCGGAGGAGGAAAAAGCTCTTGCAGAATTTGACTCAAATTATGCTGCCTTTAACACGCATTATGATGCCTTGATGGCCGCTGTTGATAAAAACGACATGAAAGCTGTCGACGCAGCGCTATCTGCAGGTTCACCGATAATTACCGCAAGAGAAGGGGCAGTCAATGCGATCCACAAAATGCTGGAAATCAACGAGAAAGAAGCAGAGAAATTATCTGTTGCCAATACAGCTCTCTACAACAGCAGCGCAATGATGATGATCATCGCAACCGTCGTCGGCGTCATCCTCGCAGTTGTCCTTGCACTTTACCTCTCCAGGAGCATTACCAGGCCACTCGATCAGGCTGTAAAGAATATACAGGAGATGGGCAAGGGCCACCTCGGTAACCGGCTGAAGTTGAACCGGAAGGATGAGATCGGCATCATGGCGGCGGCTATGGACCAGTTCTCTGAGGATCTCCAGGTCATTGTCGTCGGTGCCATGAAGAAGATTGCGGCCGGTGACCTGACGGCAAACATCCAGGCGAAGGACAGCCAGGACGAGATCGTGCCGGCACTCATCCAGATGAGGGATGCAATCAAAGCCCTCGTTGCCGATGCAGACATGCTTGCGAAGGCGGCAGTTGAAGGCAAGCTGAGTACCCGGGCGGATGCGACCAGGCACCAGGGCGATTACCGGAAGATCGTGGAGGGTGTCAACGAGACTCTCGATGCCGTTATAGGTCCCCTCAATGTCGCTGCAAAATATGTTGAAGAGATCGGCAAGGGTAACATCCCCCAGAAGATCACCGAGTCTTATCGCGGTGATTTCAATACCCTGAAATCCAGTATCAACAACTGCATTGACGGCCTCCAGGGGCTTGTGGAATGTGACCAGGTGCTGCACCGCATGGCGGTAAACGACAACACAAGGAAGGTGGAAGGGAAGTACCAGGGCATCTTTGCCACCATGGCAGAATCGACCAACCTGGTGAGAGAACGCCTGCTTGCAGTAACAAGGCAGATTAATGAGATTGCGGTTGGAGACACCAGTGACCTCGCGGAATTGAAGAGAGTTGGGAAGCGGAGTGAAGAAGACCACCTGCTGCCTGCGATAATCAATTGTTTTGAAACCGTTGACCTTCTGATCAAAGATACGGGTATGCTGGTCAAGGCTGCTGCCGAGGGACAACTGAATACACGCGCGGACGCAAGCAGGCACCAGGGTGAATACCGGACCATTGTGGAGGGGATTAACAAGACCCTTGATACTGTGGTTGCCCCTCTCAACGAAGCTATGCGGGTTTGCGACAGGTATGCTGCCGGGGATTTCACAGCACGGTGGAATTCAAAACTGACGACCATGGGAGAGTTCCAGAAGTTCCGGGAAGCCCTCGACAATATTGGCGTCCAGGTCTCAAAGGCCCTCTCGCTCGTCAACCAGCAGCTGACGGAACTCGGGGCGAGTGCCGAGGAGGCAAACGCGAGCATCGAAGAGGTCTCGGCAGGGTCAGCCCATGTGGCAAAGAACGCCGCGGCAGTCAGTTCCAACGCCGAGCAGAGCAGCCAGGGCATCAACGAGGTCCTCAAGGCAATGGAAGACCTCTCCAAGACCATCCAGCAGGTCGCGGCAAAGGCAGAATCCGTCTCAACGCTCGTCCAGGAGACGAACGACTACTCGCGGAAGGGTATTGAGCTTGCAAAGAAGACCGAGGCCGGGATGAACGGCATCACGAGGTCGTCGAACGAAGTCAACGAGATCATCCTCGAGATCAAGTCCCAGATGGACAAGATCGGCGAGATCGTCAACCTGATCACCGACCTTGCCAACCAGACGAACCTGCTGGCCCTCAATGCCGCTATCGAGGCTGCCCGGGCCGGGGATGCCGGTCGGGGATTCGCGGTTGTCGCGACCGAGGTCAAGTCCCTCGCCGAGGAGTCCCGGGTCTCGGCAGAGAAGATCGCCGAGATGATCGGCAACCTCCAGAAACAGACCCAGACGGCTGCAGAGACGGTTGCCGTATCCAATACCGAGGTCAAGGAAGGCAGCATCGCCCTCAAGGAGACCCTCGAGAACTTCAACAGGATCGTCGAGTCGATCGACCAGATCAGCCGGAACGTGACCGAAGTCGCGACGGCATCAGAGGAGCAGGCAGCGTCGGTCGAGGAAGTCACAGCGAGTATCAACGAGGTCAACAGCCTCGTCCGGAACGCGGCCAAGGAGGCCACCGATGCCGCTGCAGTCAGCGAGGAGTCAGCGGCAGCAATTGACCAGATCACAAAGGTCATTGCCAATGTCAACAACATCGTGGTCAGGGTCTCGACAGAAGTCTCCAAGTTCAAGATCTGACCTGCGGGGCCAGGACCATGACGCAGAAAGAAAGCGGGGAAACTATGGAAAAGACGGCCGGGGGACAGGAGAGGCGGGCAGGAGCCGGTGCCGGGGGGAGTGGAAACACCCTCCAGGTCGTTGAATTTCTCCTCGGGCGGGAGCATTTTGCCATCGATCTCTTTGACGTCAAGGAGGTCGTGGAGTACACGACGATCACGAAGCTTCCGAATACGCCCTCCTTCATCAAGGGAATCATTGACCTTCGCGGCGAGATAACGACCATCATAGACCTCAAGGAGAGGATGAACATCGCCGAGGCATCCACCCAGCCGGAAGAGAGCTGCCGGATCATCGTCCTCGACGAGAAGAACACGAAGTCAAAGATTGGCATCATGGTCGACGACGTCCTCTCGGTCTCGACCTTTGATATAAAGGACGTGGACACGAAGTCTGCGGCGGAAGTCGGCGAGGACAACTGGATACTCGGTATCATCAAGAAGAAGGCCAAGGAGAAAGAGAAAGAGGTCAACGAGCTGATCATCTGGATCGACATCAAGCAGCTCCTCAAGGATATAGACCAGCACATCTGACATCACCTTCTTTTTTTCCCTCCCCTATTTCCGAAAAGTACTCTTCGGTTTTTCCTCCCCTCAAAAGCGAATGACTATGTAGATTTGGGGAGATGATGATCTGGTGAACGGGAGGGGGTGCCTGCCTGAATCCGGAGATGTCAAACCGGGAGGTCGCAGAAAAGCTCAGCCTCATGGGTGAGATCCTCGAGATTCTCGACGAGAACCCCTTCAAGGTCCGGGCATACCGCCGGGCGGCCGAGAGCATCGAGAGGCTCGGTGTCCCGGTCGGGACCCTCTCGCCCGGGGAGCTCGAGGCAGTACCCGGGGTCGGGACGGCTATTGCAAAAAAGGTCAGGGAGATCATCGCGACCGGGACATTCCACGAGCTCGAGGAGGCCCGATCAAAGGTTCCCCCCTCTCTCATCGGGATGCTTGCCCTTGACGGCGTCGGGCCAAAGACGATCAAGACCCTCTGGAAGAAGCTCAATATCCAGAGCATCGACGACCTCGAGCGTGCTGCACGGGGCCACAGGATACGGGCAGTCAAGGGGTTTGGCCCCCGGAAGGAGGAGGCCTTCCTTGCGGCAATTGCAGCCTTCCGCCAGCCCCGCGGCCGGATGACGCGGCTTTTTGCCGACCAGGTTATCGAGGGGGTCAGGGGCGTGTTTGCAGAGGGCACTTTCGCGGTTGCAGGGAGCTACCGCCGGAAGAAGAGTACAATCGGTGACATCGACATCGTCACCGTGGACTCTCCCCCGTCCGTCAACTCCCGCATCCGGAAGATTGCTGAGGAAGTCCTCGACGAGGGGGACAAGAAGACGTCGTTCCGGTTCAGGAATACACGGATCGACGTGCGTTTCGTCGAACGCAACAAGTGCGGGGCAATGCTCCTCTACCTCACGGGGTCAAAGGCATTCAACATCCGCCTCCGTGAGATCGCGCTCGCGAAGGGCCAGAAGCTCAACGAGTACGGGATCGAGGACCCTGCCAGGGGAAAGGTCCATTCCTTTGCCAGGGAAGAAGAGATCTTTTCTTTCCTTGGTATGGACTACATCGTTCCCGAACTGCGCGAGGACTGGGGAGAGATCCAGGCGGCATTCTCACACACCCTCCCCCGGCTCGTCGAGGAGAACGAGATCAGGGGAGACCTCCACGTCCACAGCGCGTGGAGCGACGGGCACATGGATATTGCGGGACTGGCCAGGGCCGGCGAGGGGCGTGGGTATGCCTACATCCTCTGCACCGACCATTCCGCGAGCCTCGGGATCGCCCACGGCCTCGACGAGGAGGCAATTCGGAAGCAGGCCCACGAGATCGAGCTTGTCAACCGATCCTCCTCCTGCCAGGTCCTGCACGGGATAGAAGTCGATATCCTTGCCGACGGTACCCCCGGACTGCCGTCCCGCGTCCTTGCCGACCTTGACATCGTCGTGGGATCGGTCCATTCGGCATTCTCGAAGGACCAGGATGTCATGACCCGGCGGGTCATCACCGCGCTTGAGAACGAACACGTCGACATCCTCGGCCACCCGACCGGTCGGCTGATCGGGGAACGGGAGCCTTTTGCCATCGATATGCACAGGGTCATCGAAGCGGCCGCCACGCATGGGAAGGCCCTTGAATGCAATGCATCTCCCTATCGGATGGACATCGATGACACCTCCATCAGGGAGGCTGTTGACCGTGGCGTGAAGGTTTCCCTTGGCACCGATGCCCATGAGGCGTCCGAACTCGCCTGGATCCGGTATGGTGTCGGTCTCTGCCGGAGGGGATGGGCGACACCCGAAGTTCTCCTCAACTGCATGGGGCAAAAGGAACTCCTGGAGTGGGCATCGTGATCCGGTGGCTCTACGAGAGGCACCTCCTCTCCCGCATCGAGACCCTGCCTTCCCACGTGTGTTTCATGATAACCGGGCAGGAGGCAAAGGATGCCCCCCACAAAATCGTCGAGGTCACCCGCTGGTGCGCCGACGTGTCCTTGACCGTTCAGGAGGCAGCACGGAGGGCCGGCCGGCCCCACGGGGGGACGCAGATCGAGGGCGTCACATTCCACATCAGCACGCCTGACCCCCGTGAAATTCTTCCTTTATTCACCGTCTTTGAAGAAATTTCACGATTTGCTCTCCTTGTCCTGCACTGGAACGATGAGACACGGGCATCTGGTACCGGGATGCCGGTCTCCATCGCGGTGGGAAAGAGCGGGAGGGAAGAGATTGCCGAGTGCATCCGCCGCATTGCTGCCGAAGGGATACCCCCCTCACAGGTCACGGAAAAGACCATCGAGGAACACCTTACCTTCCGCTACACCCCTGACCTTGTCATCAAGACGGGCGGCAGTCACCTGACAGATTTTCTCATCTGGCAGTCGGTCTACTCGGAATTGTTCTTTTCTGACGTTAACTGGATTTTTTTCAGAAAAACAGATTTTCTCCGTGCACTTCGCGACTACCAGTCCCGGGTGCGCCGCTTCGGCCGGTGAGTGCACTCTTTCCCCGATAAAAAAGCCCGCCCTGATTTAGGGGAGATGAAGGGAAAGGGACGCTTCCACCCTCTGCGAATACGTCCTGATAGCCCGGAGGAGGTCGAGCTTCCGGAACCGGGGCCAGTAGGGTGCGCAGAAATAGACCGCACTCTCGTGCCCGTTTGCAAGCCAGGGGAGAAAATTGGATGTCCGGTACTCGTTTCCTGTCCGGATGATGAGGTCAACAGGGGGGATGGTATGCCCCTCGTGGAGGTGTATTTCCACAAGTTTTGGGGTAATGTCCGAGATGTCGTAGTCACCCCGGGTAACACCCTCCAGGATGCGCCGGGCAGCCTGGACGATCTCGTTCCTGCCCCCGTACGCGAGGGCCACGTTGAGGAAATATCCTGTATACTCCCGCGTTGACCCCTCCGCCATTTCTATGACGTTGCGCAGGTCTTCCGGGAGGAGTGACCTGTCACCGACGACTTGCAGGCGAATCCCCTCCCGGTGGACACGGGGATCCCGGGGGACTGCAAGGAACTTCTCCTTGAAAAGTGCAAAGAGATCCTTCACCTCCTCGGAATCTCTCTGGAAGTTCTCGGTTGAAAAGGAGTAGAGGGTGATGTGCCTGATCCCAAGTTCCCTTGCCCAGTCAAGCATCTCCTCAGTCCGGTCTGCGCCCGCCCTGTGCCCAAGGGACCGGGGCAGGTTCTCGGCCCGTGCAAACCTCCTGTTCCCGTCCTGGATGATGGCGATGTGGGAGGGAATGTGCCGGCATTGCATCCGGACAATCTTCTCGTAGAGTGAGAAGAGAAGGCCCCTGATCATGGGACAGGTGTCACCTCCACGATGATCCCCCTGTTGGGATACCTCTCGATGATGCTTTTTTCGCCGGCAATCTCCCCCGCAAACTCGCTGACAACCCACCAGAACGTCTCGATGGCCCCATCCCTTACCTCGTAGGACCCTTCATCGAGGGTTTGAACGACCGCGGGAAGAATTCCACCGTTTTGTATCAGTCCGTACACGATAGTCCCGTCATCCGTGACATGGTCAAAGGGGCGGGCGGTATTCCGGGCAATCCTGATCAGACGTTTCCTGAGCTGGACCGAGTCCTTGAAACGCGAGGAGCAGAAGTGAACTTTTGGATGGTGAATCAGGGGGCGCGCCCACTCCCATGCCCCCTTCACGGCATTATGGACGCCATCGGAAAGTTCCAGTCCCTTTTCTCTCATCGCGTCCGCATTGCTCTCTCCCCATTCGAGCTCGTTGATATTGAGGAAGTCAAGAAGTGGAAGGACCGGGGCAAGTGCCTCGATACCAGGCAGTGAGGGGACCTCGAAACCGGCGGAAAATCCCATTTCCCGGGCTATTGCAACCGATTCTGCATAGGGACTATCCCTGATATCAGCCCAGGTATCGGGAGGGGGATGGATGCGGATCTCGTCGACGAGGCCGGTGAGGAGAGAGAGCTGATCCCTGCCCGGTGCTTCCCCGGTATAGAGGTGAATGTGGTGTCCCGGGCCGAATGCAGACTTCAGTTCCCTGCAAAAGAGAATGACCCTCTCGAGCACGAGAAACGGTTCTCCCCCCGTAACGCCTGTTCCCAGGGCATCCATCATGCGTGCGATGGAGAGGGCCTCTCCTGGGGAATTGACCGGTGTCTCATTTGCAAATATCGTGTCCCTGCCTTTTCGACCGATGGAGAGGGGACAGTACCAGCACGACCGCCGACAGATGCCGGTAATAAAGAGGACCATCTTTGCGCCCTCGTGGCACGTGACACATCCTTTGGCAGGGGTCTGCGCAGTCATCTTACCTATGCCATGTTTGGCATTCGTTCCTCATAGGCTTCGTGGATCAGGTCACTGTCAAAGATGAGGGAGGGTGAGTGACGCCAGGCGTGACCAGTCCGGATGGGACGGGGCCGGGTTTCCATCCGTCAGGGAATAATTTTCCTCGATCGGGACCTTTTTTGCGTGTCTCCGCCGTTCCGAAAGAAGAGGACGGGGGAGCCACCTGTAGTACTGCAACCGGAAAAGACTCCTGGTCGTTTCCCCGTTGGGTAACCCCAACCGAGCTGGTGAATGTCATGTTCTGACCCAGACTGGGGGCAATTTTATCCCTTGCGATGGGAGAGGGGGTGGCCTCCCTTTCGGTGACAGTCCTTGGTGCAGGCACCTTTATCCCCGGGACGCCTCCCGAAAAGGACCCTGCCTGAGATGCGACGCTGACACTCCGTGATGCTGACCCTGCATTGCCCGCTCTATCGGTGGCACTGATGCGGATAACCACCTTCCCCTTGAAATTTTCCGGAATGGTCAGCGAGCATGAACCGGTTGATGCAGTGCCGGAATAAAGGAGAGACCAGGTATTCCCGTTATCTGCCGAGTATTCGACCTTGATGGTGGAGACACCACCACTATCCGTAATCGTCCATGCGACCGGGATGGTGTCGCCGGGTGAATAGGTTGCCATCAGGCGTGGTGAGGTGATGGTAATCGCCGGTGGTGTCCGGTCCACTTTTGAAGAGAATGGCGATAGAGGAGTCGTTGGGACAGGCGTTGGTGTAGGTTTCGGTGTTGGTTCGTTCCTTGCCCGTGTGAATGCCTTGATGCAGGCATTGCCGCCGGGGACAATTTTTGTCATGTCCGTCCAGGACTGGCCGTCACCACTCACAAAGCTCTCACCCGAACGGGCACTTGCACGGGATGAATAGCCAGAGAGCGGGCATTCAACGGCAATGGGGTAGCCGTATCCCGGCGTGGTGAGCTTCACGATAACCGAAAATTTCTCTCCCTTCGCGAGGGAAACAGGGGTATCCAGTGTGACGGTATGGTACCCGGCAAAGGGTACCGTGCCAATGGCAACGACCTGGGAAGAACTCCCCCGGACTCCATTTCCCGGGTTCCTGCTGACCTCGACCTGGTAGGAAGAACCCCTGACCGGGGTATAGAAGCTGACCGCTTCCAGTTCCTCGGTCCCGGCTGCAGAAAAGATATTTGCAGCATACGCAGTCTCTGCCCCCGACCCCACACTCGTCACCCAGCCGAGGGGGTCGTAGCTGTAGACCCTGTCGTAGTTGCCGGCAGGTTCAGAGAAGAACTGGATGAGTTCCCTCCCGATGAGGGAATCATAGTACGAGACATAGAAATAACCCCCCTCTCCCCAGTCGTCCCCCCAGCTGTTCTTCACGATGAAGGCACCGTCGCCCGGGGGAGGGGTGACAAAATTTGTGCGACTGTAGGTATCATCCCACCCGACGATGGTAACTGCGTGGTTCTGGACCGAGGACCCGGGATAGTAGTAGGAATACGTGGGTGCAGAATAGTACTGCTTTTCCCACCGTATCGATGAGTATACGGCGCCATTCCCGCTGATTGCCTGCTTGAGGAGGGCATTATCGAGGGGCGCAGTCCGGGGTGGCAGGAAGGTGACCTCCTGCACGTGCGCAACAATGGGGGCATTCTGGGGTGACCTGCTGCTTGAGTCCTGGTAGGGATCGGACGATTCGCTGACAGGACCCGACCAGCGGGCGAGGTACGCGGTGGACATCAGGTAATTTCCCCCAAGGCAGGGGGAAATATCGAAACCATGGGTATTTTTCATGTTATTCTCTGAAAAATCCCACGCATTCCCGGGGAGGTTCGTGGACTCGAGTGATCCATAGGTTGAAAATGCCCAGCAGGCCCCGCACTGCCCCTGTTCCTTCACGGGGGTGACCCTTCCGGCGGCCCGGAGGTCGAACCTGTACTGCGTTGGGGAAGCAGAAGAGGAGGGGCTCCATGCAGACGTGGCCACGGGATTCGACGCGACCTCGACGGTCAGGGTATCCGCATTTGAAAGAGACGTCAGGTAAACAACATCAATCGGGGAAGGGATCAATCCAAGGGAATTATCGTCCCCGTGGGGAATGGAAGCGTTGAGTGACTTTAATCGTGCAATGGCCTCTTTGAAACGGGGATTGACAGGTGCTGTCCTGTAATGTGAAATGGCCTCCCTTGCCTCCTCAATGCTCCTTTCCATCTCTTCTGAAACAGGGAAGGAGGTATTATTCCCCCCAATCATGCGAGATGTAGGAAAAGTCATATTTTTCAGAAGAGATTTGACGTCCGTCCTCTTCTGAGAGATATTGAGATCAGCCGAGGTACCCTGCGCCAGGGTCGGCACTGGAATCCATTCGTGGTAGTTGGTGACACCAGGAAAAGGATCGCTCACGTTCGTCCACATTCCACGGGGGTCGTCCCCTCCCCCGAGGCCAGGGCCGGCGATCACCTGCGCGGGGAAGCAGGAAGTGATGAGAGAGAGACAGACCAGGACAAGCAGATATTTCCGGTTCACTTCCATGGACTCCTACTCCTGCTGGATTTCAATGAAAATCACTCCGTGATTTTTTTCGACGTTTTACCCGACCGCACGGCGGTCATGGGTCATTCAACAGGTATCCCGGCCGGACACCCTCTCGGTGAGGGAGGTGATTTCCCGGCGGTCGAAATGACGAAGAATACCGTGCATTTCCTCCCTCTCCCATTCCCTGTTCCCGATATATATAATGATGGGATGGGGAGAGCTCACTCCCGGTCCCGGCCCGGCCCGGTTTCTTCTTTTTGTGACTCTCCCGGCCCTTCTTTTTGTTCCTGCCCCTTTTTCGTTCTCTCTGCACGTCTCCCCAGCACGTAGGCCAGTCCACCGAGGAGGACAAGGACAATGACAAGTCCCATCATAGTTCCCTGCGATGGGTTGATACCGCCCCCCGGTGTGCTGGTGACAGGGGAGCGTGGCAGGGTCTCTGCCTCGGTCTCGTGGTAGCGGGGGTCAGGTGTGACAGGAACCGCGACACGAAGGGCAAGTTCGGTGACAGAGCCAGGGGTATAGGGATAGCTGACCAGCCACTCCCCTTCCCGACCCAGGACCTGGAGTTCTGCAGGGATTCCCCCGACAGAGAATGATATGCTGGTTCCCGGGAGAATGTCTCCCTGGACCTCGAGGCGCTGCTTGAAGGGATCGGGAGACCCGAATGAGCCCTCGTGCGAGTAAACGGGATTTCCTGCAATTCCTGTCTTCACACCCTCGCCGTGGGCCTCAACCAGCACACCGGCAGGGACCGGGGACCCGGCTGCAGTCACGCTGCCGTAGAAGGAATGGGGTATCAGCGGTTGCGGGCCTGTTTCTGCTCCCCCCACCGGAGAGAAAATCACGAGGAGGCAGAGGCAACTGATGAAAAATGTGAGTGCTCTTGAATGACATTTTCTTTGCATGATCCTGCATGGTCCCGGATCATCCATGAAAATATCTCCGGGTGATCTTCAGATATCCTTTGCCCTCTGCACTTTCAGCGTTGCCAGTCTCTCGATTGCTGCGATGTCGATATCGTCCCCCTTTTCCAGGAGTCCCTTCCTGATGGCTTCTGATACAAAGAAATGTCCGCGCGAATTGCGGACCATGAGGGTGGTATAGGCGCGAGGGCTGCCGACCGAACCGGCGGAGAGATCAGAGTACAGGGCGGTGAAATCCGTGCAGGCCTGGCAGCCTGGCCGGATAGCCTCTTTCAGCTCGCTGATTGGCAGAGAGAGTATTTCTCCTCCTTTCATGGTGACCTCGAGATTTTTCCTGACGTCAAGGCGATCGATGTTCCATGTCTCGATAGTGTGCCGCCCGACGAGGATACCCTCCACGAGGATCCGGTAGTCAAAGGTCTCCGTGCAGAAAAGACCGATGACGAGACTGATGCGGGAAGCAAAGGGTTTTGCGAGGTCATTGTCACTCGTCCGGATCCGGTGGAGTGCTTTTACCACGCAGGGGACTCCAACGACGGCAATTTTTTTGAGTTTCATATCGATAACGGCCGTCTTTAATGCGGCAACAAGGGGTACCCACCAGTTATACCGGCTTCCGGCGACACTTTTGAGATCCCCTGACCGCGTGATGACGACCGAGCGGGGTTTTAATGTCATGTGGTCTGCCGCAACAGTGACGATACCGTCAATAAGTCCTTCCTCGAGGGCGGTCACGAGAACCGCGGTCACTGCACCCCCGGCCTGCTTCCGCGGGATATCGAGTGTTGACCTGGCAGAGAATATATCCTCAAAGAAACCGAGTGTCTCCTGCTCGGCCTCACCCGTCCGGGGGCACGCATCGTAACACGCACCGCAGGGGACTTCATCGTTCTCCCGCTTGCAGTAACCGATGTTCCTTGGTTTTAGAGATCCCCCGGGCTCATCGAAACAGATGGCATCTGCCGGGCAGACCGCAACACAGGCCCCGCACCCGGAACAGGTACCCCTGTCCCAGACACGTTCTTTTAAATCCCTGTAGCTTTTCGTGGTCATGTCTCCTCATTCCCATGTGTACTTGCTGGCAAACGGCCTGCTGCTCGTTGGAGTTATCTCGATGTAGGGATCCGTTGCGAGGGTGTCCGGGTCTGCATCGAAGTGGGACGAAAACTCTTCAATGAGGGGGACAATCATCCTGTAACCCTCCTCCGAAAGTGGTTTCTGGCAAGCCCCGACTCCAAGGCACCTTTCGTTCAGAAGATCTCCCCGCATGATGATCCTCCCGCCATGGATGCCCGACCCAATACCCCTCTCCCTGACGGGGTACCTGCGGTTGTCCCGGAGGGCAAGGATCAGCCCCCCGGCCATATATTCACCCAGGAATGACCGGAACTCTCCCCCGATGACCAGGATCGGGCACTTGTCCCGGTATTGTTTCATGTGGATCCCGCCTCGGTACCCGATGCTGTCCCTGACAAAGACCTGCCCTCCCCGCATGGAGTGTGCAACGGCATCCCCGGCACTTCCATGGATGATTATCCGGCCACTGTCCATGGTGTTGCCGGGGGCATGGTCGCAGTTTCCAAACACGATACAGGATGGTCCACTCATGAACATCCCCAGGTCTCCGCCCGGGACCCCGTGGATGATGATGGTCACATCGCCCCTCACGCCATCGGCAATGAAGCGCTGTCCCATCACGTTCATGATCTCTATCGTCTCTGCCCCGGAAGCGACAGCTTCCCGTATCCTCCTGTTGAGAGGCGTGTAGTGCATGCCGGATGCATCAATCGTTACCCTATGCATGCAGCATCATGCCCCCACGGGTTTGACGTCGAGGACCCGCATCGTCGCTTCGTCGAGGAGGTAGCCCCTGAGGCGGTCCCTGTTGCCACGCAGGCTTTCGATGCTGTTGATCCCGGCAGCGCCCATCAGTTCCGAGAGCTCCAGTGTCCAGGCATGAATGAGGTTTGCCACGTTTCGTGAAGCAACTGCAGGGTCAAGGCGGGCCACGAGGTCAGGGCGCTGCGTAGCAATACCCCAGGGACACAGTCCCCGGTAACATGTCCCGCAGACGCGGCACCCCATCGCAACCAGGGCCGCCGTCCCGATATAGACAGCATCGGCCCCAAGCGCAATCACCTTGGCGACATCGGCACTCTCCCTGATACCCCCGCTCGCGATGATCGAGACTTCGTTCCGAATCCCCTGGGACCGGAGTTTCGCGTCAACGCTTGCCACTGCGGCTTCTATGGGGATTCCGACGTGGTCCCGGAAGACGCGGGGAGCTGCCCCCGTCCCGCCGCGAAAACCATCAATGACAACGGCATCGGCTGCAGACCGTGCAATCCCTGCTGCAATCGCTGCCGAGTTGTGGACAGCAGCAATTTTCACGAATACCGGCTTTTTCCACTCGGTGGCCTCTTTCAGGCTCCGGACAAGCTGCTTGAGGTCTTCGATGCTGTAGATGTCGTGGTGGGGTGCAGGGCTGATGGCGTCGCTCCCGATGGGAATCATTCGGGTACAGGAGACATCCTCGCAGACCTTTTCACCGGGAAGGTGCCCGCCGATACCAGGCTTGGCTCCCTGCCCGATTTTTATCTCGATGGCTGCTCCCCGTTCGAGGTAATTGATATCGACACCGAAACGTCCCGAGGCCACCTGGACGATCATGTGGTCCTGGTAGGGGTAGAGGGAGGGGTGGAGACCCCCTTCACCCGTCCCCATGTACGTCCCCATCTCGGTGACTGCCATGGCAATGCTTTTCTGGGCATTGAGGCTGATCGCCCCGTAGCTCATGTGGCCAACCATGATGGGGGTCTCGATCTGGAGGTTGGGGGAAAGTTCTGTTGTAAGGGACACATCGCTCCCCTCCCTGACATATTCCACTTTCCTGGGTTTTTTCCCAATGTAGGTCCGTAACTCCATTGGCTCCCTGAGGGGATCGATGCTTGGGTTGGTCACCTGGCAGGCGTCGAGGACGAGCTGGTCAAAGATGATGGGATAGGGCTTTGCATTGCCCATCCCGGCCAGGATAATTTTTCCCGTCCGCGCCTGGTTATAGATAGACTCCCTGGCCTCCGGCGTCCAGAGGGGGTGGCTCCTGTAGTCGACGGGTCGTTCCCTGATGTGGATTGCATCCCGGGGACACATGGCGATACACCGGTGGCAGGCGACGCACTTGCGGGAGTTGACATGGATGCGGTCGTTTTCGATCCGGAAGACATCGTACGGGCAGTTCTCAATACACCTGCCACAGAGCATGCACTGGGAATGGTCAACTGATATCCCGAACCTGACGGGAACACTCCCGATGCTCATCCCGCCAGCCTCCCGATGACGGGCTCTCCGGCCCTCGGCATGAAGACTTCCTCGATCCCCGGTTCCATGATCCGGATTGCGGCTTCCTCGCTCGATATGTAGAGCCGTTGTCCCCGTGTCCCACAGACAAGGGGCCGCAGCTTGATCCTGTCGGTGAACCCGACGATCCCGTCGGGCTGCGCGACAACGATTGCAAACGGGCCATTCATCATGGCAGACCCATACGCGAGGCGAATTGCCCTAAAAAGCCTCTGCTCCTTCTCATCCATGCAGTCGATATCCTCCCAGAAAGGGGGAGCGAGGGCCTTTACAGCCAATTCGGGATCAAGCCCGTGCCTGCGGACCAGGAGGTCGAAGAGGTAGGCAACGACTTCCGTATCGGTATACATCGTGCAGCGGTACCCATAGCTCTCGATGTACCTCCTGTTGGTGCCGTACGATGTTATCTCACCGTTATGGACAACACTCCACCCAAGGAGGTTGAAGGGATGGGCGCCTCCCCACCAGCCGGGCGTATTTGTAGGGTAGCGGTTGTGCCCCAGCCAGATGTAACCACTGTAGTCCTGGATCCGGTAGAAGTCTGCAACATCCTCGGGCCATCCGGAGGCCTTGAAGATGCCGACATTTTTCCCGGATGAAAAGACCAGTGCCCCTGGTATTGTCGTGTTGACCTTCATGACAAGGTGCATCACGATATCATCCTCCGGTGTCATGCTCTGCGGCATGAGGGAGGGGTCCGGCCTGAAGAAATATCGCCAGGGCGTATGGACCTTCCTGATATTCCTGTTCTCGTAGGTCGGGACCTCCTCTTCATGGACCACTGTGCCCCACTTTTCCAGCTCCTGGTCAACGGCAGCCTTTGATTCATGAATGGCATCGAAAAAGACATGGATGGCATAGTAATCGGCAAATTCAGGGAACGCCCCGTAGACGGCATACCCCGCCCCTTCTCCGCTCCCCCTCTCGTCCATCATGGAAAGGGCAGAGCGGATGCCGCTCCCATCCATTGTTCCGCCGGAACGGTCGATAACAGCAATGATTCCGCACATTTTGACCACAATTTTGAATGGGAGGGGAGGCTCCCGGGAGCTCCCCTCCGTTTGATTAAGGTGAGACCTTTTTCATTAAATATATATCTGATTAGGTAGAAGTTATTTTCCATATGCGGAAAGACACCGTGTCCGAGATGCTGGAACGGATTGAATCTGACGAAGTCAGGTTCCTCCGGCTCCAGTTTACCGATATCCAGGGCATGCCAAAGAATGTTGCGATCCCGGTTCAACAGGCTGAAAAGGCCCTGACGGAGGGGATCTGGTTCGATGGCTCCTCCATTGAAGGCTTTGCCCGGATTGAAGAATCTGACATGCTCCTGAAACCCGACCCTGCCACGTACGCAATCCTCCCCTGGAGGCCGGCAGATGCCCGGGTGGCACGTTTCATCTGCGATGTCTACACGTACGGGAACAAGCCCTTTGAGGGTGACCCGCGTTTCGTCTTGAGGCAGCAACTCGAACAGGCAAAGAAAATGGGTTTTACGTTCAATACCGGACCTGAGCTGGAATTTTTCCTCTTCAAGATGGTTGACGGGAGGCCCTCGACCAATTACCAGGACTACGGCGGGTACTTCGACCTTGCACCCACCGATGCCGCGGAAGATGTCAGGCGGGATATCGTTTTTGCACTTACCCAGATGGGATTTGAGATCGAGGCATCCCACCATGAAGTGGCAGAGAGCCAGCACGAGATCGACTTCAAGTACAGCGATGCCCTCGACACGGCAGACAAGGTCATCACGTTCAAGTTCGCGACAAAGACCCTGGCACTCGCAAGAAACCTCCATGCGACGTTCATGGCCAAGCCCATTGGGGGGATTAACGGCAGCGGAATGCACACCCACGGGTCCCTCGCGAAAAATGGAAAGAATGCATTTTATGATTCCAATGCAAAGGATGGACTCTCGGATATCGCGATGTACTACATTGGCGGCATTCTCGCCCATGCAAAAGCGATAACCCGGGTCGCAAACCCGACGATCAACTCGTACAAACGACTCGTCCCCGGGTACGAAGCCCCGGTCTATATCACCTGGAGTGCCACGAACAGGTCGGCGCTCGTCAGGGTCCCGGCAGCCCGCGGGAACAGTACAAGGGCCGAGTTCAGGAGTCCTGACCCGATGTGCAACCCGTACCTCTGCTTTGCCGCGATGCTTGCCGCGGGTCTTGATGGGATCAAGAAGAAGACCATGCCCCCGGAGAGCACGGATGTCAACATCTACCATCTCTCGGAAGCAGAGAGGAAGAAACGCGGGATAGAGATGCTCCCCGGCAGTCTCATCGAGGCAAATACGGCATTAAATGAAGATCCTGTCATTGCCAAGGCCATGGGTTCCCATATCATGGATGGCCTGAATTCCATTGCACAACTGGAGACAGACCTGTTCCGGCTCGCGGTCCATCCCTGGGAACTGGACCGTTACCTGGCAATTTATTAATTTTTTTTCTCTTCGCTCTTTTGAGTGGGTGGTTAGGAACCATAAGGGGGGGCTGCCTCGCCCCCATGCCCCCCACGAGGATAGTTCCGCCGCCACAAAAGGGCGCCATCGGCGGCGGTTTCACCATTCATTTTGCATCAAGTCGATATTTTTTTGATTCACCAGCTCAATCCAGCGAGAGACTATACCCCATTCATACAACGTATCCACCTAAAATGATGAAGAGGGATTTTTTAATCTCTGGTCCCTTTTGAGAGGGTCTCCTCTCTCCCACGTTAATCAAAAAATATATATAATATATGAAAGTAACTTCCTTCTTATATCATGGAAATCGCTCCCATGTTTCCCAGTTACCTGGTCATAAAAGGATACGTCCTTTACGCGAAGGAAAGTCAGGGTATCCCGTGGAGGCCTGATATGTAGCATTCATATCAGTCCTCCCGATCTCCGATTTGCCGAATTTGTAATCGGCACCTGCGTTCTCGGGATGGCCAGGCTCCTTGTGCCCGGGCCATCCTCCTCCTTGATCATTCTCCATTGGGGCTGAGCGGCATTGTATCCTTTTCCAATGAAAATGGCTTCGCCATTTTCATGCTTTATGCTCGACCGCCCGGCGGTCATGGGCGGTTGGTAGAAAATCCACTCTCCTGGAAATTTAGATAATTATAAATAATATAGAACATAATTTCTATCAATCAACGGGATGAAAGGGATGACTCCAAGAGAAAAACCCTGATTCACTGCTTGATTGGATCGAGAAATTAGGGAAAAAGCAGGGAGAAAAGCGAATGGCTCTGGATTCTGGAACGACTGCCTGGCTCCTGATATCGACGGCCCTGGTGATGCTGATGACACCGGCTGTTGGGTTCTTTTACGGCGGGCTGGTGAGGAAAAAGAACATTATCTCGATGGTGGCACTATCCTTCATCGTCTTTGCCCTTGTGAGTATCCAGTGGGTCCTCTGGGGATACACGCTTGCATTCGGGCCTGATATCGGAGGCTTCATCGGCGGTCTGCAGTACCTCGGCCTCGAGGGCATCGGGACAACGTCCCCCGACGCTGCGTACCCGCCTCTCCTCTTTGTTGCCTTCCAACTGGTCTTTGCCACGGTCACGATGGCGATCGTGACATCCGGGTTTGCAGAAAGGGTCCGCCTATCGGCTTTCATTGTCTTTGCCCTCCTCTGGACGACCCTTGTCTACGACCCGCTCGCTCACTGGGCCTGGGGCGGTGGCTGGGCAATGGCCTTTGGTTCCCTCGACTTTGCCGGCGGGACGGTGGTCCATATCAGCTCGGGGTTTGCTGCCCTCGCAGTCGCCCTCGTCGTTGGGAAGAGAGCAGGATTTGGCCAGTACACGATGGAACCCTCCAACATCCCGATGACGCTGCTTGGGGCTGCCCTCCTCTGGTTCGGCTGGTTTGGGTTCAACGCGGGGTCTGCACTCGCAGCCAACGATATCGCTGCAACAGCCTTCCTCGTCACGAACACGTCTGCCGCTGCCGGTGCACTGAGCTGGCTGCTGGCAAGCTGGGTACGGGGGAAGCCCAGTTCCCTGGGGATGGTGAGCGGTGCTATTGCCGGGCTGGTTGCGATAACACCAGCCGCAGGATTCGTCACGATTCCTGCATCCATCATCATCGGTGCGGTCGCCGGTCTCATCTGTTACGCCTGCCTGCTGTGGCGCCAGAAATCTGGCCTTGATGAGAGCCTCGATGCATGGTCCATCCATGGGATGGGGGGCCTGTGGGGTGCGCTCGCGACAGGTATCTTTGCGGCGGCAGCAGTCAACGGGTATTCAGGCCTGATCGAGGGTAACGTGCAGCAGTTCATAGCAAACGCAGCCGGTGCCTTTGCAGCACTCGCCTATGCGTTCATTGTCACGTTAATCCTTGCAAAGGTCGTTGACATGACACTTGGTCTCCGCGTCAGTGAGGAGGAGGAGTATGTCGGCCTTGACCTTTCGCAGCATGGCGAGAGGGTATGAAGATGGGTGGGTGTGATCGTGTATGATGATGATAAAGGCAATAATCCGGCCCGAGAGGCTTGAGTTTGTCAAGCAGGAGCTTGAAAAGGCAGGTATCAACGGGATGACCATCCGCGAAGTGCAGGGAAGGGGTGACCAGAAAGGGATCACCCTGACATACCGCGGGGGGAAAATGAACGTTGATTTTATCCCTAAGACCATGGTCGATGTCGTGGTGGCAGATGAAATGGCAGAAAAAACAACAGAAATAATCATGAAAGCTGCCCGCACGGGGAAGGTGGGAGACGGCAGGATATTCATCATCCCTGTTGTCAGGTCATTCAGGATCCGAACAGGAGAAGAGGTACAATAGAGGAATACCCTCTTTCTTTTCTCCTTTTTTGGATAAATTGCCTCTCATTGACACCATTTTCCCCTCCCTTTCCCGGGATACCACGGCGATAATAAAACACAATTTTTAAAGGTGTTCCGGATAACCACCGATAGTTTGTTTCCAAGAACACGGGAGAGCGGAGTATCGCATCCGGTCGCAACAATCCTCCTGGTCGCCATCACCATACTCCTCGCTCTCCTCGTGTTACTGATGTTTGCGTTCCCCTCGTTTGATTTTCCCACAACTGCGGACCCTCCATCCTTCATAGAGATACGCAGTGTCATTCACACGAGTGAGAACGGCATTCTCAATTACGACTCAAGGGTTGTCCTGTTTCACAACGGAACGCAGGCCTATCCCAACAATGACCTCTACGCAACGTTCTATCGAAACAGCAAGAAACTTCCCTGCGTGATCGAGACCTTCAACGGCTATGAATTCATCAGGACCCACCACAATGGAATCCAGACTATGGGGGGACTTGGCTGCCAGGGGGAGAAATGGAACATCCACGAAAAGATTGTTCTTGACTTCACCGATGGGACTTTCCACCCGGGAGACCTCATCACCGTGGAGGTCTACCAGAAACCAAAAAATATCCTCATATCCCGGTACAGCAGGACGGCATGACCTGCCGTGAGGTAATCAGAAAGTTCTTTCCCTTTGAGGGGGCAGGGGAGTGTATGGACCCGGAAAGCATCCATGACAGGGAGGCCATTCTCCGCATTACCACAAAGGCAATCGATATCCTGAACCGGCGGTTTCACAGTGCCCAGGGAAACGACGTCGTTGCCCTTGCAGAACAGCTCAGGGAGATGGCCCGGCTGCACATGGAACTGCAGGATAAAGTTGTCATGACGCCGGAACGGTAAAGCAAAAGAGCTACGTTGGCGTAAATGAGCCGGAAACCCAGGGAGGAGAAGAAAGAGAACAGGGGATAGTGTCCTTCCAGGACGGAGCAGTGTCGCGACGTCTTCGTATCACCAAAATGATGACTCCGGGTTTTATTGCTTTATAGGAGGAATTCCAGCTTTTTACGATATAGGTTCCGCGGAATACTGACGGATAGTGAGATGGGAGATAAAAATGATTTTTCCTATTTTAGAATTGCCAGAACTGAAGGATTGAAAAAAAGGTATGAGAGCCTTTGGGGGGAATCGAACCCCCGACCTACACCTTACCAAGGTGTCGCTCTACCGACTGAGCCACAAAGGCACGATGTGAGAACAATAGTCAACGTATACGGTTTAAAAGATTGCGGATATTTCCCGTTCGGAAGGTCTCACATCTCTCGTCGTGGCAGGAGGGAAAATCACGAAATAGACAGCTCATTTTAAATTTGGAGGCCAAGTCTAGAGCCGGTCCAGCGCCCTGATACTCTCGCATGTCCCCTCGAACGTCGATACCTCGATAACCGGGACCGCATGGTCCCGCCGGATGGCATCCATCACGGGAACGAAATCAATTGAGCCTTTACCGACGGCCAGGTGTGTGTCGTCCCTGCCGTCATTGTCGTGGATGTGGACGTGGGAGATGCGGGTTGTGAGAAAACCGGGAAGGCAGTGGTTGAGGTGGGCATGGCCGACGTCGAGCGCAAGGCCGATACCGTCGATGATGTCAAGTTCCTGGGGAGTCCGGAGGAAGAAGTAGTTCCAGTTTCCCATGTTTTCAATATAGAACGTGACCCCATGGTCAGCGGCATACGCCTTCAGCTCGCGAAGGGACAGCTCCATCTGCCGGAGGGCCGGCTCCCTCTCCTGCTCCCAGGCAAAGTAGCCGGGGTGGATCACGACAGGCGCCCCGACCTCGCCGGCAAGGTCAAGGCAGTGTTCGATGACCTCGACACTCGCACGCCGGATAGGTTCGAGGAGGCTTGCGATATTGACACCCCGCGATGGGGCGTGGAAGGCATACCGGAGTGAATATGACCCGAGGAGTTCGGCAGATGCAAGGTAGTGGGGGCCGTCATCCATGATCTCCACGAGGTTCGTGTGGGAAGAGAGCACCTCGAGGGCGTGGGCGAGGGGGTGCTGGTGGAGGCAGAACGTGGAGATCCCAAACATATTCTCCTGTCATGCGGGGGGAATGAAATAGGTTATGATAGATGCTACCCGGGCCCCTGATGCACCATGTCCCACCACCCCCTCTCCCTTGTGGTTCCAATGAAAATGGCTTCGCCATTCTCGCTATTTATGCCCAACCGCACTGCGGTCACGGGCGGTTGGAGAAAAACCCCCGTCTCCCTGGTCTCGCTCACATTCCCGGTTGTTGCGATCCGGTCCCCGGAATGAAAATGCCCCTAATGGCAAAGAAGATGACGTCCCCGGAGTCAGCTTGCAATCCCTGAGATGACTTACCGGCCGGGAAACCCCCGGGATTGGTTTCCATCCCTGGCAGATATTACAGGAGACCCGGGTCCAAAGGAGAAAAGAGTTTTTTGTTATTTTTACCGGGAAAAAAGTCAGGAGTTGTCCTTTATGTGGACGTCCATCTGCGGGAACGGGATTTCAATCCCTTCCTCTGCGAACCGTTCTGCAATCTCCATGTTCAGGGCATCTTTTGTCTCGTATGTCAGAGAAAAATCGTTGATCCAGACGACAAGCTGGAAGTTCAGGCTTGAAGCTCCGAATTCCAGGAAATAGACGACAGGTTCCGGCTCGGTGAGAATAAAGGGATATTTCTCTGAACATTTTTTTGCCAGGTCAAGGAGGGTTTCCCTGACCTTTTTCACATCAGAACCATAGGCGACACTGACGGGCAGCCTGACCTTTATCTTTGGTTCTGGCATCGCATAATTCACGACATAGTTGCTCACGAGTTTCGAATTTGGTATCGTCACGATCTGGTTGTCCAGCGTCTTGATCCGAGTGCTCCGGGGCCCGACAGCGATGACATCACCGAAGTACTGGTCAATCTGGATGCGGTCGTTCATCCGGAACGGCTTGTCGATCGCAATCATGGCCCCGCCAAAGAAGTTCGAGAAGATATCCTGGGCAGCCAGGGCCAGCGCGAGCGTTATGATCCCGGCTCCTGCCAGCAGGGGTGTGATATCGACCTCCAGCGTGTGGAGGATGAGCAGGAATGCGACAAACCAGATAACATACTTGGCCACGATGAGGCCAAGGGCAACCATGCGGTCATCCAGGTCAGTTGCAGTGGCTGCAGCGAGCTTGTATCCATACGTGCTGATGAAATTGTAGGCAAAGCTTGAGAGTGCCCAGGCCCCGAGGATGATGTATATCGCGTCAAAGTACTTGCTGTCCACGATCCAGGCAAGCGTGGGGGGGATATCCGCGACCTGGAGAGCAATGAACAGGGTTATAATAAACGTTGCGATGACAGCAGGTGTCCCGAGGGCTGCAACGATGATATCGTCAATCTTTGAATCTGTCTTCTCTGCTCTCTTCTGGAGCCAGCCCATCAGGAAGAAGAGGGTGATGGCGACAAGGGCACCGCAGATGACAACGATGAGTGCAGGGAGATTCCCGTGAAGTCCAAAGATGGGGGGAATGACCGGTTGGGTCGAAGTGATGCTCGCCTCTTCCGTCATATCAGTATGATTATCAGTCCGGATACAAAATAATTCATCTGAAATGGTGGCCCTTGGAAAAGAAATTGCACTAAAGTTGGGAGAACTCGTCGATCGCGACCTTATTTTCATGCATATCTGTGGCACGCATGAAGCGGCCATCTCACGGACGGGACTGCGCCGCGTTCTCCCCGGGAGGCTGAAGATCGTGATGGGCCCCGGCTGCCCGGTCTGCATCACGCCGCAGGGTGAGATCGATGCTGCCCTTGACCTTGTGAAAAAGGGCTGTACCGTTGCGACCTATGGCGATCTCCTCCGGGTTCCCGGGACGTCTGGGTCCCTTGAATCATCGGGCGGGGACGTGAGGGTCGTGCAGGGTGTGCACAAGGCCGTCGAGATAGCGAGAAATACACAAAAGGAAGTCGTTTTTATCTCGGTCGGTTTCGAGACCACGGCCCCGACTGTTGCGGCCGCCATCCTCTCGGGGCCACCGGAAAACTTCAGCATCCTCTCGTGTCACCGCCTGGTTCCCCCCGCAATGAAGTGGCTCCTTGAGCAGGGGGAGGCCCGCCTCCAGGGGTTCCTCCTCCCCGGGCACGTCTGCACGGTTGCCGGCTACTGGGAATACGAGCAGTTTCCCGTCCCCCAGGTCGTTGCAGGGTTCGAACCGGAGGATATTCTCCTTGGGCTCCTCATGCTGGTCGAACAGGTCAGGAAAGGGGAAGCCCGGGTGGAGAACGCCTACCCCCGGGCAGTGACACGGGAGGGAAACGTCAAGGCACAGGAGCTCATGTACAGGGTATTCGAGCCCGTGGACGCCGAGTGGCGGGGTTTTCCTGTCATTCCCCGTTCGGGACTACGGCTCAGGAAAGAATTCGAGCAGTACGATGCGCAGAAGAAGTTTGACATCACCATCCGCCATGTCACGAAGCAGACGGCCTGCCTGTGTGACCGTGTCCTCCGGGGCATGGCAGAGCCCACGGAATGTCGCCTCTTTGGTCGTGCATGTACACCGCGGACACCGGTCGGACCCTGCATGGTCAGCCACGAGGGAGCATGCAGGATCTGGTATACTTACCGGTCACACGGAGAGTAATCTCCCCCCAGTCTTTCCGTGAAGAGGGAAGGTCAACCCGGGCTAATCCCGGGTGGGACCGTGCCTTTGCATTCTCCAGGTGAAGTGCCCCCCTCACCCGCCGGGCCCGGAAAAAGAACGTGCAATGAAGAGGACGAAAGTGACACCGAGGAGGGCGATGGAGACCATGTCAAGGAAATTCATGCGTTCCTCGCGGAAAGGGGTCCTCTTCCGACTCCGGTACCCCCGCATGTCTATCGTTATTCCAAGGACATTTGCACGGGAAAGGGCATTTGATACGAGGGGAACCATGACTGGGGCAACGCTCCTGATCCTGCCGGAAAACCCCCTGCCGGTCTTGTAACCCCTTGCAAGCTGGGCCTCGTGGATCTTTTTTGCCTCTCCCTGGAGGGTGGGTATGAAACGCAGTGCAATCAGGAACATCAGGTTGTAATCGATCGGGACCCCTGCCCGTTCCAGGGTATTGACGAGGTCCCGGGGCTGGGTGGTGATCACAAAGATCTGGAATGCCACGATCAGGATGGCGAATCGGAGGGTAAGGACGATCCCCGCAGTCAGGGCACCTGCTGTAACAGGGAGAAACCCGCCGGGAATGAGGTATCCCAGGACGTCTCCCCCGGGCATCGTGACAAGGGTGATGAGGATGAAGATGCTGCTCATGGCAAGGATGAGCTTCATCTGGTCCAGCACTTCCATAAGGATCCTGCCGGTGAAGGCCAGCAGGAGGAGAGTGCCGAGGATGGCGCAAAGGAGGGAGATATCGAGGGTGAGGATGGTGATGACCCCAAAAACGAGGACGAAGACTATCTTTGTCCCGGGGTGCATCCGGTGAAAGAGGCCGTCCTTGTGGACGTACTGGAGGATCTCTGCCATCACCTGTCATACCCCCCTGCCGGTATCAGAGACGACTCTCCCCCTTTGCAGGGTGATGACCCGGTCGGCACATTCCGTCGCCATCGTGAGGTCATGCGTGACAACCACGATCGTTCGTCCATCCTTCTGCAGCCTCCTGAGGATCTCCATGACCTCGCGGGCCTCCCTCCCGTCGAGGCCGGTTGTCGGTTCGTCGAGGACGATGACCCGGGGCTGCATCGCGAGCACGCAGGCAATGGCAAGCCTCTGGCGTTCCCCCCGCGACAACCACCGCGGATACAGGTCCTTTGCATCGGAAAGCCTGCATTCCGAGAGGACATCCAAAAGGACGCGGTCAGGTTCAGGTATGCCAAGGTTCCTGATACCGAACATGACCTCCCCGGCAACCGTGTCCGCAAAGAACATGTGGTCAGGATTCTGGAACACGAGGCCCACGGAATGTGCCAGCTCCGAAACGGGAGTAGTCATTCCGTCTTTCCCGTCAATAACTATGCTGCCGCGGGTCGGACGGAGGAGCCCGACGAAGTGCTTGATCAGGGTCGTCTTTCCCGAGCCGTTTTCCCCGACGATTGCAACGAACTCGCCGGGGCAGATGTCAAGGGATACTCCTGCCAGGGCAGGGACGTCTCCGTACAGGAATTCCAGCTCGCGAACAGAAATGACAGGGGATTTGCCTGAGGACGGGAGAGAGGGGGAGGTATCCCGGATCCCGGAAAAGTCGGGCATGACACTATCTTTTACGGCCCTGTCTGCAAGCAGGGCATCGGGAAGACCCATTGCGAGGAACTTCCCCCTTTCCATGACCACAAGGCGGTCGACGAGGGACTTGAAAGGGGAGAACTTGTGCTCCGTGAAGAGGATCGTCTTTCCCCCGGCCTTGAGGGCCTTGAGGACCGCGACGATGCTTTGCGTCCCCTCTTCATCGAGTTCAGCCGTCGGTTCGTCAAGGACAAGGATATCTGTGCCGAGTGCAAGCGCGGCGGCGAGCACAACCCTCTGTTTCTGCCCGCCGGAGAGGGCATGGGGCGGACGGTCCTTGAGGGAAGAGAGATGTGTCACCTCGAGGATGGCCGAGAGCCTTGCCTCCACCTCGGCGGATGAAAGGCCCCTCCGTTCGAGGGCAGAGAGGATCTCCTCCTCGACGGTGGTAAAAATCAGCTGGGCCTCGGGGTCATCAAAGACGAGGCTGACATGGGACGAAATCTCTGAAATCCCGGCGTAATCTTTGACGTCCCTCCCGAGAATAAAGACACGCCCCCTCTTCTCTCCGCCGTATTCATGCTCGAGGATACCGCAGGCGGCCATGCACAGCGTCGTCTTGCCGGCCCCGGACGGCCCCGTCACCATGATGCACTCACCGGGTGATACATCGAGGGAAAGACCCGCGATTGCCTCCCTCCCGCTCCCCCGGTACCGGTAACTGACGTTCTCGAGCGCAATCATTTCCTATCCCCGCGAAAGGACCCTGTCTGCCGGATAGAAGAGGACCTGGACGATAACTGCATTGAAGACGGCAGTGATAACCACGATGGGCACGAAGACGAGGACAAACCCAAAGAATGTCGCATACTTGTCCAGGATCTTTGGTGCCACCGCAAGAAGGGCAATGGCAGCAAAGGAAAACCCGCTTGCAAGGGTCGTTGCGAATGTCGTTGCGGCCGGGGCACCTGTCCTGTTTTTTAACAAGGCATACAGCCCGAAACAGACCAGGGCACCGATTGGTTCACTGACAAGGTTTGCCGGGGGAAAAATCGAGCTCGAGATGAGCATCGAGAGGATCCCTGCGACAACACCGATGCCAAAGGCCTCCAGTACCTTTGGCCTGACCAGGATGATACCAAGGCAGTAGAAAGCGATGATCATGTTCGGTGTCAGCGGCGTGTGCAGCATGGCCAGGAAATAGCGCAGTATTGCACCGATGGCCAGCAGGATTCCTATAATGGCAATGTCTCTTGATTTCATACCAATCATCATTGTGTTTTGAAGGGGTGTTCAAAGGCCAGTGCAAAAATCCGGGATGACGAGGCATCCACGAGGGGGCCGGTCGGGGGAACTGGTCACCAGGGTCCCCGGACCGAAAAATGAGTCCAAAAATATCCCTTTTTAAATGGGCCTTTCCCGGTGCGTCCGGGCGGGAAATGAGGCATGTAACTATTCATATACATCAATGTACTTTTTAATACATCAATGTATAAATAGATTCTTAATTGGGACACCGGTATCAGGGACAACCTTAAGAGGGTATGATAGGAATGCAATTTCATGTCAGGACTCACGATAAAGACTTCACTCCTTGTGTTCCTGATCCTCCTCTGCGCTGTTGCGGGGCAGGTATCCGCGCATTCCCCGTCGGGAATGGATATCGGATTTGATCCGGTTTCAGGCACTCTCAGAGTCACCCTGACGCATGCCGTCGATGACCCGGCCGTGCACTATGTCAGCGAGGTCGAGGTCGCACGGAAAGGAGAGATCATTCAAAAGGCTGCGTATTTTAGCCAGCCCACCGGTGATACATTCTCGTACCAGTACCTCCTCCCCCTCTCTCCCGGGGAGACGGTCAGGGTGACAGCCCGGTGCAACATCGGGGGTTCCCTTTCCCGGGAGTATACCCTGCCCTCTGCAGAGGCCCCGGGGGGCGGGCAACAGTCTCCCTCCCCTGCCTCCCGGGTGGTCTCCCCCTGGGTCCTCCATGCGGTCCTCCTCCTGGCCGGGCTCATCCTTTTCCTTGGTGTCGCCCTTCTTCCGACCTATGGGACGGGCATCAGGGGATGGTTCCGCTACCACGTCGTCCTCGCCGGGGTGGGGGGTATCCTCACGGCTGCCGCGATAGGGCTCGTCATCGCCAATGGTCTTTTGACGGGGGGAACCATTTTCCGGCAGGTCCACGTCACCCTTGGTGTCCTTGTCATTATCCTCCTGCTCTGCACTCTCGTTGCAGGGGGAGCCCGGAAACGGATAGCGGCCAAAAAGACAAAGTTCCGGACTATCCACATCTGGCTGGGAAGGGTTCTTGTCACCCTTGCTGGTGCCAACATCCTGCTCGGGCTCGCGGCAGCGGGCGTCCTCTGAGAAGGGCACTATCATTCTTGAATACGGCCCGCCACATTTTTTTTGGATCTCTTTTACCCGGGGTGGTCAATCGTTGTCCTGACCTTCCTCGTCCGGGAAGAGGTACACCCTGAATTCAAGGAGGAGAGGGGAGGTTATGGTGCGGGCCACCGTGGGGGGGCGACGGCAATTTCTCAGCGTATAGGACCTCAATTACAAAATTTCTTTTAATTATTGGATATTTCTCCCCTATTTGAATCCACTGGAAGCACTTTCACCCCGCGTGCTCTCCACCCTTATGGCGGGGAACGTGCCAGTGTAGCAGGCATGGAGCTTGCGCTGCACCCCTCTGTAACCCTGCGGAGCGGGACCTTCTCTGCCGTCGTCGCCCCCGAGGACGTGGTCCTGGCCGGCCTCAACGACAACCCCGTCCTCTCGCGTTTCCTCTTCCTCTTCGTGAGCGGGAACTATTCGCGGCTCCTCTCCGGGATCAATCGCAGGTCGGTCAGCATCGAGGTGAGGCGGGCCTTCACCGCGTTCCAGCTCCTCCAGATCCTGCGGGAATCCTACCACACGATCGTCTTCGTGGAGCATGACCCCATCCTGTACGAGGGGGTGGACGACGTGGCCCTCCAGGTGGGAGAAGACCTCCGGCAACTGGGCCAGGGAGCCCTCGTCGTCCTGTATACTGCCTTCCCTGACCCCAGTTTCGAGACCATGGCAGGACTCGCCGACCGCGTGTTTTACCTTGCCAGCCCAGTGGCACAGCCACCGGCACCGCGTGCCCGGGGACGCGGGAAGCTCCGGTACCCGGGGGGGCTCCCGCGGGGACAGCAGACGCTGGGAGGGGTGTAACATGGGGAGGAGCATTGCGAGTGTGCGGCAGGAGGTCCGGCTCCTCACGGAAAGGTGGGAAAGGACTGCACGCACACTCGCGGGGCAGGACAGGGAGCATGCCCTGCGTGTCGCGAGGATGGCACGGGCACACGCAAGCGAGTGCTTTTATGCATTTGATGATCCCCTCGAGGCCGCAGTCTTCTCTGTCCTCCTGGAGATGGCAAAGGGGAGAGGGGGGAGGGAGGGCCATGTGGATCCTTGACTCCCTCTCGCGCAATGACATCGTGGAGTTCTGGGGGAAGGGCCGGGGGGGAGGGCACCTCTCCGTCCGTGCACCCGCCTCCTTCCTCCTGCACCTCCCCGACCCCTCTTTCTACCGTGACCTCGTGGAAGGCCTGGAGAGTTACTACCGGGTGGACGAGTGTACCATCACCACCGTATCCGGTGTCCGGGAGGGGTACCGGGTCTGGGCGGGGAAGGACGTTGCCGCCCTCGTCGAGGCCCAGACCCGGTACACGGCCCAGATCTACAACGCAGACATCCGCCCCGACCTGCGTGTCATGGCAGAGGGGGGGCTCTATCCCTGCGGGGAAGGGGAGGAGTCACGCTTCTCGGTCGATCTAGCCCCCACCCTCTCAGTGATGGAGGTCGTGGCCGGTGGCAACCCCTTTACGCAGGGACCAGTTGCGTCCCTTACGCTCCAGGGAGAGGGGGAGAAGGTGCGGCTGGAAGGGGAAGAGAGAACAGTCCTCTCTGACCTTTCCGGACTGCTCCTCTCTCTGGACCCTGACGTCATCCTCTTTCCCCATGCTGACCTGTGGGTCCCCCGGGTCGTCGCCCATGCACGGGAGCTGGGGATTGACACGGGTCTCTCGCGGTCAGGAAAGTTCCGCCGTCTCTCCCAGAAGTCATACTGGAGCTACGGCAGGACAGAGTTCCGGGTGGGAGCCCTGGTCCCGGACGGCCGCCTCCTGGTCGACACCCTCCAGAGCTTCCACTACAGGGAGAGCGGTCTTTTTGGCATCCTGCTCGGGTCACGGCTCTCCTGCCTTCCCCCCAACCTCGTGGCCCGGTTCACGTCAGGAACTCTCATCTCCTCGTACGAAGTCTACGAGGCCCTCCGGAGAGGAATCGCGGTTCCCTGGCGGAAGGCGGATGCCGAAGAGGTCCGCCGACTCCCCTCCCTTAAGGCGGCAGACAGGGGGGGATTGATGTTCCAGCCCCGTCCGGGGATATACCCGTGCGTCCACGAGATTGATTTCACCTCGCTGTACCCCTCCCTCATCGTCAGGGATAACCTCTCCCCCGAGACCCTCTCGGCCCCCGGGAGGAAAGGGTTCCTACCGGAGGTGCTCGCCCCCCTCATTGCCCTTCGCCTTGAAACAAAGCGGGCAAAGTCCCATGACCCGCGGTACAGGGGTCCCGACTCCCTGCTCAAGTGGATGCTTGTTACGTGCTTTGGGTACACGGGCTACCGGAATGCCAAGTTCGGGCGCATCGAGGTACACGAGGCGATCACGGCACGTGCACGGGACGTGCTGCTCCACACGCGGGACATCGCCGAGGAGATGGGTTTTTCCGTCCTGCACGGGATTGTCGACTGCCTCTGGGTCAGGGGAGGGGACGTGTACCCTTTCAAGGAACGCGTCGAGCGCGAGACCCGCCTTCATACCGTCGTGGATACCTATGACTGGATCGTCTTTTTACCCATGGCCGATGGCTCGGGTGCCTACACCCGGTACTATGGGAGGTTTCCGGACGGCAGCATGAAGGTCAGGGGTATTGCTGCCCGCCGGGGAGATACACCCGACTTCGTCAGGAATGCCCAGGAAGAGATGCTCGGCGTGCTGGCGGAGGCACGGACCATCCCCGAGGTCGCGGCCCTCCGCGACCCGCTCACAGCAATCTACCGGCGGGTGGCAGGAGAACTTCCCGGGGCCCGTCCGTGTGAGATGGCAATCAGCCGGCGGATCAGCACCGTGCGCTACCGCCATTCCTGTGCCGAGGCATCGGCCGTTGAAGCCTGCAGGGGCGAGGGGATCGGGATTGTACCGGGAATGGAGGTACGGTTCGTGGTCACGGATGCCCGGACATGGGAGGTGGAGCTTGACGGGAAGGCAGCGCGGTTTGACGTGGCCTACTACCGGAAGCTGCTCCAGAAGGCATGGGAGGAGGTGATCTTTGCAGTGGAAAGGGCAGAGCAGGAAGTCCGGGACAGGAAAGGACCAGGAAAAAGCTGAGCCGGGAGGGGAGGAAACAGCAGGGGAGGCCGCCGGAGCACCCACGGGGGACGGCAGGGGTATCTCTCCCTCGCTGTTTTCCCTCCCCGTCTCCTCCCCCTATCCCCCTCCCCACCTGTACGTCGAAACGACCCTGCCGGTTGGATCCCGCAGGGTGACTGCATCAGCAGTATTTCCGAGGACAGGGAAGGTCTGGTTCCAGTAGAGGTCGTTTTGCCGGTCGATACCCTGCCCGGTGTGGAGGACGAGCCTCTCCCCCGGTCCAAGAACGCGGGAAGGAAAGGTATAGACGGTCCCACTGGTGTCGGCCAGTGTCCACCCCGAAAGATCGGTCCTCTCTCCTGCTGCAATCACGACATATTCTTCGGCCAAATTCTCCCTGTCGTCTCCGGGTGCATCGTACTGCACGGCCACGATGGAGACGGGACGGGGGGGCACCTCCCCCTGTCCCCGGGCGGCACCCCACAGGCCTGCCCCCGATCTCTGTGCGTTCTCCTGGAGCAGGAGATAGTGGGTTTTCTCCTGGAATTTTTCCCCGGTATAGACCCTGGCATAGCCTCCGCGGAGGAGGAGGGAACCGGTATCGTCACCCCCGGAAACGACGTAGGCGAGGCGCCTTCCGTACCTGTCACGGCTCCCTGCCTGGCAGTCACCGGTAAGAGTCACGCGTGCTCCGAGGAGGAGGTGACGCGTGTAGGCCGAGGCCTTCTTTCCCCATGCCGTGAGGAGGGAGGGATCGGTGACCCCGGGGAACTCGTTCCCCCTGTTTCCATGATCTTCTGTCTCGGGAGTATCGATCCCGAGGATGCGGACGGTATCCTCCCTCCCGTCACTGTACCGGACAACGATCGTGTCCCCGTCAACAACGCGGGTCACGAGTGCATCCGTGGAGGATGCGCATTCCTGCCCGCCAGGGGAAGGGAGAGGTAAAAAATCACCGGCCGGGATCGTGCATCCGGCAGAGAATGCAAAAATACCCGCGAGGAGGCACGCGGTGAGGAGGTACCGGCCGGTCATACCGATCCCGGTTGGTTTGTGTTCACATAACGATTGTGCGGGGATGCGTTCTCATGCGCCCCAAAGGAGGAAGAGGAGTATTATGAGCCCGTGCGACCAGGAGAAATCATGGAACCGGAACCGGACCGCGACGATATCTATCGGGAAGCACTGGCACTCCACGCCGAGCACAGGGGAAAACTCGAGATACGGTCAAAGGTGCCACTTGAGACCCGTCGGGACCTGGCCCGGGCCTACACACCGGGGGTAGCCGAGGTGTGCAGGGCTATCCAGAAAGACAGGAACCTCGCCTACACGTATACACTCAAGGGGAACTCTGTTGCAATCGTCACCGATGGGTCAGCGGTCCTTGGACTGGGAAACATCGGAGGATATGCAGCCATCCCGGTCATGGAAGGAAAAGCGATACTCTTCAAAAAATTTGCCGGTATTGATGCATTTCCGATCTGTTTTGAGAGGTACCAGACCGATTTCGTTGACCAGGTCAGGAACATATCCCCGGTCTTTGGGGGGATAAACCTCGAGGATATCGCGGCCCCCCGATGTTTCGAGGTCGAGGAAGCGCTCCAGGACATTGGCATCCCCGTGATGCATGACGACCAGCACGGCACCGCCATCGTCGTCCTCGCTGCCCTCCTGAACGCCTGCAAGGTGACGGGAAAAAAGTTCGAGGACCTCCACATCGTGGTCTGTGGGGCAGGGGCCGCTGGTTACGCAATAACCCGGCTCCTCCGCTGCATCGGGTACAACCCCGACGTCTGCCAGAGCGTCCGGGAGATCATCGTGTGCGACAGGGAGGGCATTATCCACCGGGCCCGGAAAGGCCTCTACAGGAACAAGTACAAGTTCATCCTCGCGGACGAGACCAACCGGTCGGGCAGGACGGGGACCCTGGCGGATGCCATGGAGGGTGCAGATGTCTTCATCGGGGTTTCGGCTCCCGGGATCGTGACAGAGGACATGATCCGGAGGATGAACGATGACCCCATTGTCTTTGCCATGGCAAACCCCGTCCCTGAGATAATGCCGGACGAGGCGCGGCACGCGGGAGCTGCGGTCGTCGGGACGGGAAGGAGTGATTTCCCCAACCAGATCAACAATGCCCTGGCCTTCCCGGGGGTCTTCCGGGGAGCACTCGATGCCTATGCGACCAGGATAAGTGACGAGATGAAGCTTGCTGCGGCCCATGCCATCGCGGGATACCTGCAAAATCCCCACAGGGACCACATACTCCCGACCGTCCTCGACAGGGAAGTGACCCGGGCAATCGCCGGGGCCGTGAAGCAGGCAGCCATCGATTCAGGCTGTGCCCGCGATCTCTAGAAGGGGAATCCCGATCCCCCTGCATTCCCTCCCGCGAATCTCTTTTGCGGGTCAACCGGTCTCTTTCGTCCGTCCTCTGCCGCCAGTGACTTCCCGGGACCCCCGGCCGGTAGGGGACCCACTGCCTTCATGTGATCGATGCTCCCACAGTACCGCACATGCCCGTTGTCACAATTACCATGGCGAAAGGCCGGAACTACGAGCAGAAGAAACAGGTGACCGAGGAGATCGCGGAGACTATTGTCCGGGTCCTGGGAGTTCCCCGTGAGCGGGTGACCATCCTGATCCACGAACTGGAGAGAGAAAATATCGCCATCGGCGGCGTCCTGGTATCAGAGCAGCAGAAGTAATGGCCACCTACCCAACCGACACGCATGCAGGCCAGGGCGGGAGGGGAGGTTCCCGGACAGTCGCCGGCTGGCACCAGTCCCTGCCCGGCAGGTGGGTCCACCACGTCCTCTCGGCGCTGAAAGGACTCCCCTTCCTCCGCCGACCGGAGGGAAGGATATTTTTCATCGCCGATCTCCACTTCAACCATGCCCGGATAATCCATTACTGCCGGCGACCCTACCGTTCCCTCGCCGAGATGAACCGTGACCTCGTCCGGCGCTGGAATTCAATCGTCGGGCCCCTTGACATTGTCTACTGCCTGGGAGATTTCTGCATGAGGGGCGACCCCGGCCACTGGATACAGTCCCTTGCCGGGAGAAAGGTATTCATCCGGGGAAACCATGACTCACACCTCCCAGGGATGCGTCACCATTCTGTCCTCTCCTACCGGGGACGCACTTTTTACCTCACCCATGACCCGGCAGACGTCCCCGGGTCGTGGGAGGGGTGGGTGATCCACGGGCACACGCACAATAATTCGATGGACATCTACCCATTCATCAACGGAGGACGGCGCACAATCAACGTCTCCTGCGAGTGCACGGGGTATGCCCCGGTCTCCCTTGACTTTCTCCTCTCCCTCCCCCTCGAGTCAGTCACGAGAATGGAGACGATCGCAAGCGTTCCCCAAAAAAAGATCTCTTCTCCCCCGGCCCGGTACTTCTGACCTCTCCTCCCCGCACCGCTGGTCATCCCTGCACGTCGGGAGATCCGTTTTAATAGGGGGAAACTACCCCTCAGATAGGGAAGTGCATGCGGGTATGGCAGAAAAAGAGGTAAGGCTGAACCGTTTTGAGGTCGTGTCGTTAGCAAAAATTTTCGCGGTTTTGGGGGCACTCTGGGGAATATCTGCTGGAACCGCTGTTGCCCTTGGACTGGGCACGGGTGCATGGTCAATGGGTTTTGGACCGATGGGTGCCCTTGGTTTTGGCATTGGAGGGTTCCTCCTCACGGTCATCATGGGGGCGGCTATCTTCTTCCTCGCGGGTATTGTCGCCGCTTTTCTTTACAACGTCATCGCCGGCTGGATCGGGGGTATCCGCATGACCCTTGATATCACCGATTAGGAGTTTTTGCTGGTCTGAAGGAGGAGGGGAAATAGTGCCGGTTCACGTGTCTGATACTCGTTTCCCAGCCGGAGGCCGCTGATGACCGGTGACGCGGGTATTTCAAAGAGAAAGCTCTCCTGGGCCGTCCTGTTTTTCGTCTCCTGTGCCGGGGCACTCCTTCTCAACGGCATCGGTCTTGCAATGGGGGTTACGGTGGTGTTTCCCCACCTGCTCTACGTCCCGGTCGTGATTGGTTCGTACCGGTACCCCCGGCAGGGCCTCTCCCTCGCCGTGGTCGTCACCACATGTTACCTCTCGCTCGTCTTTTTTTATACCGGGGGGGATGGGAGCGGGGCCTTCATGGAAGCCGTCATCCGGGGCTGTGTCCTCATCGGGGTCGGGGGGCTGGTCGCATTCCTCTCTGCACGGCTCCGCGAGAAAGAGGACCTTTACCGTGGAATATTTGACAATTCAGAGGCCGGGATCATCCTTGTCGGGGAGAGGGAGGACCAGGTCGTCATCGAGGAGATGAACTGGAACGCCGTCCACCTCCTCGGAATGGACACGGCGCCCCCGGCGGGAAAGCCCCTTGCAGGAATTCTTGGCGAGGAGGTTGTGGATACCATTTTTTCCCGGGTAAAAAAAGGGGAGAGGATCTATGCAAATGAGGTCCAGGTCACCCGTCCGGATGGGGAGCAGGTCCACATTCTTGTCTCTGTCGCTTCCCTTCCGGGAGGAAAGGCAGTAATTTCGTTCGTTGATATCACCAAGAGGGTTGCGGCAGAGGAGGCTCTCAGGAAGGCGAACACCAAGTTAAATCTCCTTTCCCGGATCTCATCGGACCACCTCCAACGGACCGTCACAGAACTCATGGGAGTCGTCACCAGGCTCTCACAGTTGTGCAGGGATCCGGGCAGCCTCTCTCTCATTGCCGAAATTCGGGAACGGGCAGCCAACCTTGCCCGGCAGGTCACTCTCTCCCAGGCTTACCAGAACCTCGGGGCGGTCCCGCCCGACTGGATCAGCCTCCGCGACATTGTCTGCTGCAGGGAGTTTCCCGGGGATACGGCGGGGGTCACGATGCGTTTCTGGGTCGAGAGGCTGGTTGTCTATGCGGACCCCCTCTTCCGCGAGGTGGTCAGGCATCTTGTCGAAAACTCCCTCCGCCATGGAAAAGGGGTGACATCGATTGTCATGTCCTACCACCAGGAAGGAAGCAGGATCGAACTCGTCGTCCGGGACAACGGGTGCGGCGTTCCCCCGGAGAGAAAGCAATCGATATTTGAGTACGATTCCGGGGGGCATGCGGGGCTTGGCCTCTTTATCTGCCGGCAGATCCTTGATGTGACGGGTATCATAATCACGGAAAAGGGGGAAGAGGGGCAGGGGGCCGTCTTTGTCCTGGCCATCCCGCAGGAATGCTATCGCATCGAGGGGACGGGGCCCGATGCGGAGCCCCTCCCTCCCCCCTCCCGGTGCCGTGCCCCCCCCGAAAGGGGTATCGAGGTTAGGGAACTCGTATCGGAAGAATTTTCCCTTGCAGACGAGGCCTGGGTTGATTACCACCAGACGAAGGGAGATCCCCGGAGGGACAGGATCTTTGCGGCCTTCCTTGCCGGAGAGATCGTTTCCCTCGCACGCTGCAGGCGGTTTCCCGACGGGCTGGAAGTTGATGCCGTCTTTACCCCGGCACGCCACAGGGGTCGGGGATACTCAACACTCACCGTCCGTGGCCTCGTGGAGGCCTGCGGGGACGAGCCACTCTACATGTTCTCTCTCCTCAATCTCACGGATTACTATGCCCGTTTCGGTTTCGTTGAGATCAGCGAGGAGAACCTCCCGCCCGGTATCAGGGAGAGATATTCCTGGGCAGGGGGGAACCTTGCGGGTGCCGGTGTCTGCCCAATGAAAAGGGACCCCGGGCCCCTCCCCGGTAGGGGAGAAACATGATCTCAGCCGCCGGGAGAGTTATCCCGGGGCAGCCCGGAGTCCCGGGCCTGAATTATGAGGCTCTTTTCTATTTTGGATGGGTGGATAGGAAGGAACCAAAAGTGGGGGCTGCCTCCCCCCCCCACGCCACCCATGGGGATAGTTCCGCTACCGCCGGCAGTGCGCCCCGGCGAAGGTTTTAGTGACTGTACGCAGTGACCGGGTAGGATCGGAGTTTCGTTTTTACAGTAATATCCTTACACGACCTTCATACAACGTAGCCACTTGAAATAACGAAGAGGAAAAAATCCGATCGGCACGGGCAGTTATTTCCAGTACTTGGGCATCGCCGCGTATCCTCTCCCGCACTTTTCATAGAACTGCTGGTGGTAGTCCTCCGCCGGCCAGAAAGTCCCCGCCGGCACAATCTCTGTCACGACAGGCCTCTGCCCCCATCTCCCTGATCCCGATACTCTCTCCCGTGAACCCTCGGCACGTGACTTCTGTTCGGGGGTATGATAAAATATGGCCGAGCGATAATTCGTCCCTGTATCGGGTCCCTGCCGGTTGAGCTGCGTTGGGTCGTGGATGTCCCAGAAAACATCGAGGAGCTGGTCGTACGTCACGATGCGCGGGTCAAAGGTGACCCTGACTGCTTCTGCATGCCCTGTCTTTCCCGAGCAGACCTGGGCATACGTGGGGTGGGCAACGGTCCCCCCGGTGTACCCCACTTCGGTTCCGACGACACCCTTCACCCGCCTGAAAGCAGCCTCCACTCCCCAGAAGCAACCCGCTGCAAACGTGGCCTCCTCGAGGCCATTGTCCTTGTGCATGGGAGAAAATTTCCCGCTGACGAATTATGGAAGTATGGGTGGGGGAACCCTTGAGGGACCCCCCCTCATCCCGGATGATCAAGGGAGAATAGCGTCCCGCAGGACATCACCGGGAAGGGAGGAGAAAGTCAGGGTTTGCGCGGGCCCCTACTTTGCATAGGCTTCCACGAGGTCCCTTGCCGTGATGATCCCGACGATCTTCTTTCTCCTGACAAGGGGCAGGCGCCGGATATGGTTCTTTGCCATCGTGAAAGCTGCCTTGTGGATGCTGATGCCCGCGGGAGCGGTGATGAGCGGGAAACGCGCGACGTCTCCGACAGGAATATCGAGTGATTCACCCCTGGCAAGGAGCGTTGTCAGGAGGTCCCTCTCGGTGAATATTCCCTGCGGGGAGCCGTCCCTTGTCACGATTACGCTCCCTATCCGTTCGGTTCCCATGAGATGGACCACGTCAGTTATTTTCTCCTCGGGCCTGACAGATATGACGTCCCGTGTCATGTAATCCTCAACCGGCAGTGACGTTTCCGCTGCTTCCGGCATCTCCCGGATGAGGTCAGATGCGGTGATCACACCACAGATCTGGCCACATTCAAAGACCGTGAGCCGCCCCTTCTTTCGTATCATCGTGCGGGCTGCCTCGCGGATCTCGATGCCAGGACAGACACGGACCAGGGGAAAAGACATGACATCTTCAACGGCGGTCTCGTTCGGGTCAAGACCCGCCGCAAATACCTTCGAGAGGAGGTCCCTCTCGGTGACTATCGCAATCGGCGTCCCGTACCGGACAACAATCAGGCTGCCGATACGCCTCTCCCCCATGATCCGTGCTGCATCCACCATGGAAGTCCGCGGCGTTGTTATGACAACCCCCGTGCTCATGATGTCTGCCACTTTCCTGTGCTTCTTGTATTCCTGGTAGGCACGGTCGACGACACTGGGAAAGGCGATCCCTGTCTTTCCTGAAACACCCATGTGAGTCCCCCAATGAGTGAGGAATACACTCAGCTCATAAAAATCTTTTGCCCGGGACGAAACCCGGGAAGACAAAAAAACAGTTTATAATAGTCTCGAAAGGGCTTCCTTTGCCATCAGGCGGACGAAGCAGTTCTCATCGGCACAGGCGTGCATGAGCGCCTCTTTCGCCCGGGGGTCACCGATTTTTCCCAGTACTGACGCGGAAATGAACCGCATGTCCTTGTCAGGGTCAGCGAGGAGTGCAATGAGTGCATCAAGGCACCGGGAGTCCCCAATGTCACCCAGGGCCTGTGCAGCAGCAATCCTTACTCTCTTGTCCGTATCGTTAAGAGCCAGCTGGAGAAAATCAACCGCTGGAGATCCTTTCTTTTGTAATTCCCTGATAGATTGAATGATGTCAAACCTGGTCGTTTCTGCCTTCGCGGAAAGCTTCCCGATCATCAAGAACCCCTCTCCCATCAACCCTCAAAAGGGCATAGGAGAGGTGGAAAAAAGGACTAAAATGAGTATGCCAAACAGGTATGCAAGGCATATTATTATATAGTGGAATGGCGCGTGAGAGCAGGGAAAACCTGGCGTTCAGCACGGGTCTCCGAGAAAAGTGTGATGCCACCTTGATTGGTTTTTCGCTGCTGCTTTTCGTGAGAATGGGAAAAGGAAAGAATTATGCGGACTTGGCCGCAAGTTCTACGTCCTCTTCCTTGATCGTCTTTCTGCCGGCATGAAGGGCGAGCCGGTTTGCCTCCTTTGTCAGGTTCGCAATGTACTCTTCAGCCTTTGCGACAAGGGCTGCAGCAGCATCACTGCCTACCCTTTCAGCACCATTCTTCTTGGCAATTCTCACAACTGCAGCAATAGGTAAATCTGCCATTTATTTTACCTCAATTCAAAAAATGTACCAGGAAATATTTAAAAGTTTCGTGATTTCACGGTAATTTGGGTCCATTTGTCCTATTGGGTCCCTTAGCGTAATTATTAGGCAAAATGACAAAAAGAGGCGAGAAAAAACTCTTCTACCTGTTAAAAATGCTTATTTTCCGATAAGGAATGATATTATCGGTTTTTCCTTTTCCCTGCAAGCATCTCAGCAAGCCGGAGTGCATTTGCATAATCGGGCGAAGCGCGCGAAGTATCGATGAATACCCTGTCAATGTTCATGACCGGTGCGCCGTGTCCCCGGGCATTGCCAAGGAGGGCAAGTGTCCTGAATATCAGGTTCCCCGAAATGCCATCCGGTGCGATGATGACCGAACACTCTTTCGCAGCCTCCTCGATGAGGATCTCGTAGTGGTGGAACCCTGTCAGACGGGCCACGAGTTCTGCCTGGGCGAGGGTCTCGTCAACGCGCGGATGCCGTCCCGCATCGTTCAGCCGCCCCCCCGAGAGGATACCCACCTCCCCTTCCAGCCCGAGAGTGGTGGCCAGTTCTTTGGCCCTCCTCGCCATGGCCACTTTCCCTGCCACCGTCCACCCCTCGTCTATCCCGACGGGGGCAAGCAGGAATTTCCTTCCCGTGTCAAGTTCGATGAGGGCCGCCCTTTCCAGGTGCGTAACGCCGGCGGCCTGCTTCAGTACCCGGAGGGTCGTTCCGGAGGGAAGGGTGCCCCGCACGGCGGCATCGATTGACCCCCCGTAGAGGTCTTTGACGAGGGCCTCTCCCGGTCGAGGATCCTCGCGCACGGGGATGGACGGCGCACCTCCCAGTCCCCCCGGTTCGCAGTAAACGATGACCTCGGCCCCGACCCCGGCCTGGAGGACGCTTTGTATGACTTTCTCTCTCCCGGAGGACACCCCGATCCCGATGCATCTCACCGGCATGGCATGCTACCAGAGAAGAGACGCATGATCCCTTCCCTGTCCAGGGTAAAGACGGGGGTCTTCTGCTCATCGAGCGAGAGATAGAGGGTATTTCCGGCTGTTACCTCTCCGACGGGCCGTGCCGTCAACCCGACGGCCCCGAACCGTTTGCAGACCTCGGGGACATTCCCGGGCGGGACGGTGAGGACAAAACCCATTCCAGGGTAGACCCTGACCCACTGTTCGAATGTCATGTTGTGCTTTGCAAGGTCGGGAACCGGTAGTTTTTCAAGCGAGACCACCCCCCCTTTCCCGCTGACCTCAAGGAGCATTCCAAGGGTCCCGATGACGCCCGGGTTACTGATGTCCTTTCCAGCAGAGACGAGGCGGTCTGTCCCGAGTCCCTGCATCACGCTGACCTGGGCCCTCACGTGCACAGCATCCTTCATCGTGACAGAGTCCCAGTTGAGGCTGCAGGACGGGTGGACACGCCCTTCGAGGTCGACAGCAACAACGATTGCATCACCCTCCCGGGCAGTATGGGAGTAGATGACAGAGTCTTTCCGGGCAACGCCGAGGATCGCGACATCGATAACACTGTAAGGAGTGTCGGGATGGAGGTGCCCGCCCACGATGGGCACCCCGAACTGGAGCGATGCGTCATGCATGCCGGCAATCACCTTGTCCTGGATGGCCGGGTCCGAGATGGAAAAGACGTCTACCATGGCCAGGGGGCGTCCCCCCATCGCTGCAATGTCATGAATGTTGACAAGGACAGCACAGTAGCCGGCCCAGTAGGGGTCTGCCTCCATCAGGCGGCTCCATATGCCGTCAGCAGCGAGGAGCAGGACCTCGTCGCCGTGGTCGATGACCGCCGCATCCTCCCCAAACGATGCAAGCACACCGGGAGAATCTATCCGGACTGCCCTGACCATCTCCCCGATAGCGTGCTTCCGGCGAACACCTTCATATTCCTGGACGGCAATGGCGATCTCTGCCGTGGACACTCCGTTCAACACCATAGAACCAACAAATCGGTTGTAAATACTCATTGGAGCATCATCAGTGATAATTTATTTGATGACGGGTCGAACCTCTGGGCATGGACTGGGCGGAAAAATACCGGCCTGCTCACCTCGACGAGGTCGTCGGGAACACGACCGTCCTCCACCAGATGCTGGACTGGGCACGGACATGGACCCCCCAGAAAAAACCTCTACTCCTCTACGGGAAGCCCGGGACAGGGAAGACGACGAGTGCCCATGCCCTTGCGAATGACATGCACTGGGAAGCCATCGAACTGAACGCAAGCGATCAGCGCACCCGTGCCGTCATCGAGCGGGTCGCGGGGAGCGGCAGCACGACGGCAAGCCTCTCGGGGGGAAAGAGGCTGATCATCATCGATGAGGCCGATAACCTCCACGGAACGGCAGACAGGGGGGGAGCGCGGGCAATCATCGAGCTTCTCAAGGTTGCACGCCAGCCCGTCGTCCTCATTGCGAACGATCTCTATGGCATTCCCGGGGAGATCCGGAACAGGTGCGAGGCTCTCCAGTTCAGGGCGATCCAGGCAAGGTCCATCATCCCCCGCCTCCGGTACATCTGCAGCGCTGAAAAGATTTCCTGCACCGAAAATGCGCTCCGGAAAATTGCGGAATCTGCCAACGGTGACCTTCGCTCTGCAATCCACATGCTCGAAGCCGCTGCAGCAGGCCGGGACCGGCTTGACGAGGAGATCATCCCCTCTGCAAAGGACGAGAGGTCATCCCTCTTTGATGTCGTGGGCGCATTGTACGGGAGGTCTTCACCCGAGGCAATCCTCCGGACATTTTACGATGCAGACGAATCTCCCGACACCATCATCCAGTGGATCGAGGCAAACCTGACAGGCCTTGCAGAGATCGAAGATCTCGATCGCGCCTATTCCTCCCTCTCCCGGGCCGATACCTACATTGGTGATACGTACCGGTTGCAATACTACACCCTGTGGCGCTATGCGACCGCGATCATGGTCCTGGGTGTTGCAGGGGTCACCGCCGGGAAAGGTCTCCATGCCCGCATCATGCCGCCGGACCGGTGGAGACGGATATCTTCCTACCAGAAGCAGAAGGCAGTCAGGGGTTCCTTCCTGCGGAAAGTTGCCTCCTGCCTGCACATGCCGGAACACACGCTCCTTGGAGTGTACCTCGAACCTCTCACCCTGATCATGGAACGGGATCCCCTCACGTATGCACGGATTTTTAACCTCGATACCGATGAACTGGCCTTCGCTATCCATGACAGGGAGAAGTCCGCAGCGGTCATGAAGGTCATTGCCGCGGAGGAGAAGGAGAAGGAGACGAAAAGGGAGAAGGAGAGGAGGGAGCAGGAAGGCAAACGCCGGAAGAGGGAAAAGGAGGACGTGGCATCTCCCCCCCCCGGGGAAAAACCCGCTCTCCCGGATTCGGAGGGGCAGGGTGCCGCAGGGGAGAAGCCGGGCGTTCGTAATCAGAAGACCCTTTTTGACGGGTTCTGACGCCTGTTGTACAGCCGGAGCACGACACCGCAGTCAATGATCTCCCCCTGCATTCCACATCCCTCAAAGCCGAGGTGGTACACGAGGAGGTCGCAGTTGACAGTCCGGGCCAGCCGGATGAGGGGGCCGATCATCTCCTCGGTGGGCCGTATTGCGTAGATGAGATCCAGTCCCCCGTAGAGCAAGTGGCAGGGCGAGTAGATATCATCGATAACGAAGCGAACCCTGCAGTCGGCGGCGGGATACCGTATATCCGTGCAGAAGACCGAAAGGCCCCTCTCCGCGAGCATTTCTGCAACAAGAGGGTTGTTCCCGACTCCCACTTCTGCCACGTTTTGGTAATTCCTGGCGATATATGACGCAATCAGCCTTTCAATATGTTTAAGCCCCTCCATTTCCTGGTAATATGAGCAATGGAACTCCTTATTTTTTGGGATGCCGGTGCCCCGGCTGGCATGCAGGCCTCATTTTGCAGGGAAATTGCCTCTCTCCTGCCAGCAAAACCGAGGGTCTGTGAAAATCCCCTCGTCCTGACGGGGTTTCGGCATTCCCGGGACCAGACCGACGCGTCGACACTCCTCGATTCCCTGGAGCTCTTCAAGAAGAGGGCAGGTCTTTCGGTCCCCGTCCTCCTCGTGGTCTCTGTCGACATCTTCCGGGAGGGGGACGAGTATCTCTTCGGCCTTGCCCGTTTTCAGTCGGGGACTGCCGTCGTCTCGACGACCCGCCTCGAAAACGAGCACTATGGTCTTCCCCCGGATGACCATGAACTCCTGGACAGGCTCGTCAAGACAGCGGTCCACGAGATAGGGCACCTCCTCTCCCTCCCGCACTGCAGGGATCCCGCGTGCATCATGTACAACCCGCTCACCCTCGATGACCTCACCCGCCAGAAGAGGTGGTTTTGCCCCCGGTGCAGGGAACAGATCGGCAGCCGGGAGTGAGATTTCACCGGTCCTGGGCAGAAGGCGTCCACACCCTTTATTCACCCCTAGACACATATCCCCTCACGTACCACGGAGCATTTTTTGGAGGGGTGCGCAGGACCATGAAGGACCACAAAGGCACGTCACAGGGTGAGGCGGTTTTTCCTGCAGGGAAGTCGCCGGCGGCAACACCGCTCTCCGACCTGGTACGCCCGACTTCAGCCACGGTTACCCCCCGGACGCCCCTTTCCCTCTGCATCGAAGCAATCGTTTCGGACCGGTGCAGGGACCTCTACGTGACAGACAGCGACGGACACTACCTCGGCGTGATCACGCCGTTTGACATCCTGACACACATCGGTCCGGGAATGGGGGTGCAAAGCCGGAAGAGATCACACCACCTCGGGACCCTTCTCTCGCCAAACGACCTGTGCGCCGAAGACGTCATGTCGCGAGGGCATATCGCCGTCCGGCAGGACGTCACCCTCTCGGAGGCCCTGGCCATGATGGAGAAGCACCACCATCCCGACCTCGTCGTTGTGGACCCGGACGGTGTCCTGGTCGGTATTGTGGATATCTGCTCGATCCTCTCCTACCTCGGTTGGGGAGGGGGTTCCTGACCGGGGCTCATGGCAGAGAATCCCCACGTCAGGATGAAGGGTGTCACGAGGACGGTCGCGATAATCACGAGTGTCAGGGTGGAAAAGAGTGCGGCAGACAGGAGCCCTGCGGTCAGGGACACCTTCACGACCACGAGGGCCACCTCCCCCCTCGGGCAGAGTCCGATCCCGACGAGCAGGGATTTTTTATAATTTTTCAGGGCCGGAAGGGCCCCGGCCAGGCCACCCGCTGTCTTCGTTATCATGGCAAGGAAAAAGAGGACGATAAACAGGGTAACGGAAAGACGGGAGATGTCAGAAGGGAAGAGGAGCCCGATCGATGCAAAGAAGATGGTAACAAAGAAGCCGAATGCAAGGTCAAAGAGGCTGTCATAGAGCGTCCGGTCACTCCGCACGGTGTCCCCGAGGATAAGCCCGGCAAGGAACGCACCGATGGCATAGTGGAGACCTGCCACGTTTGACAGGACGGCAGTCAGGAGTCCCAGGACAAGGGCAACCGAATAGGACATCTCGTGGGTATGGGCCTCCCGCGAGAGGTTAAATGCCCAGACGATTGCTCTCCGGCCGACCGTGAGCAGGAGTCCGATGAAGAGGGCGGCCAGGAGCAGGGCGATTGCAAGGCCGGCGACCTGGCCTCCTCCCAGCGCCAGGGCAGAGAGGGACCCGAGCAGGACGATGCCGATGACATCATCGATGACAGCGGCACTGACGATTGCAAGGCCGATATCGGATTTCAATTGGCGGAGGTCGATGAGAGATCGCAACGAGACCCCGATCGAGGTGATCGAGAGTGTTATCCCGATGACGAGGGATTCAACATGCCCCAGCCCGGCAAGGAGACCGGTGGCAGTTCCCGCAAGGAGGGGGACAATGACACCCCAGAGGGCAACGGAAAGCCCGGTGCTGGCGGACCGCCGGAACGACTGCATGTTAAGCTGGAGTCCGCTCGTAAAAAGGAGCACGATCAGGCCGATATCTGCAAACGTGCTGATCGTGTCGTCCATCGTCACAATGCCGAGCAGGGCAGGACCAAGGAGGCCTCCCGCAGCAATTTCACCGACCAGTGATGAAAAGCCTGCCCGCTCGACGAATTCTCCCAGCAGTTTTGCAGTCACGAGGAGGAGGACGAGGGAGACCAGCGGTTCCATGAGAAGGATAGTTGAAGGAAATCAGATATAAGGCAATGGGATATGTACCGCAACGCGTGCCCCCGGCAAAATCGGCAATCCGGGCCCGGTACCGGGGCAGGAAAGAATCCCCATGGAAGATACGTTTTTCCGGGAGAAAATCACTCCATGATGGTCGACTAACCTGATCGACCTACCGGTGGTCATGGGCGGTTCCGTCGAAATTGGGTCCCGGATATCCAGGAATGCGCGAGGCCCGGGAGATAATCACGTGGTAATTTTTGAAAAAGAGGAAAAAGTTCAGCCGAACAGGGCTCCCAGCCCTGCCATGCCACTCTCTTCCTCTTCTTTCTTCTCTTCCTTGCTGGGAGCGGCAGCCTCGGCTGCGGCCGCAGGAGCAGCGGTCCCTGCAGCGGGAGCCGGGGCAGCAGCGACTACCGGGGCGGCAGCCGCCTTTGCAATTGCCTCTTCGATGTTGATCCCCTCGAGGGCGGCCACCATGGCCTTGACCCTGGCTTCGTCAACGGCGATACCGGCAGCACTCAGGACTGCCTTCACACTCTCTTCCTTTATGGCCTTTCCTGCCTTGTGCAGGAGAAGGGCTGCGTAGATATACTCCATCTCACTAACCTCTTTGTAATTTTTCATCAATGCTCCCCGATGACGCCCCGGAGAGCAGCACTTTCTCGGTAGGCTTTACCAATTATCGCATCAATGACATCCTTTGAATAGATGCCGGCCTCTATCGCCAGGGACCGGGCCTCACGGGCTGCCTTCTCCACGATTGGGACCGCGGAGTCCTTCGTCAGGATGACAGCATTGACCGAGAGGTTGAATGCCTGCTGGGCAGCAAGCTGGATCTGGCTATAGATCAGGTCTTCATCGATGGCAAGAACCGACGGCTCGTAGACAGAACCCTCGAACAGTGCGGCCTGGAGTGCCAGGCCCACGTCCATGGGCTTGATGTCCAGTTTTGCAAGGACATCGGCGAGCTTGGGACTGATGACTTCGCCTTTCCTGACAACAGTCCTCGTCTCCCGGATCTTGACCTTTCCCGCTTCGATCGCTGCAGGTATCCCGGCCTGCTGCAGCTCTCCCACGATCGGGCCTGGCTTGAAACTCGTCGGCCCTTTCTCGACAACGATGTCTGACGGGGCAATTTCGCCCGGTTTTGCAGCCATCTTCGTCTTGGTCTTCTCGAGGGTCTTGTAGAGCCGGAAGGGGTTTTCATTCGTGAAGATGAGGGCCGAATGCCCGGAGAGGTGATCTTTCAATTGTGTGACCTGCCCACCCAGCTCGTCGAATGCGCAACGGATGAGGGTGTTGCGGGTCATCTTGATCTTCGCGGTGGACTTGAGGTTCCGGCGGATCTGCTGGAGCTGGCTCGCGGGAATGCCATACATGTCCACCAGGCCGACGAGCGTGTACTTCCCTGCATCGGCCTTGATCTCCTCGACCTCCTTCCTCTTCCAGGGGGGCAGGTGATGGGTGTACAGTGCCATCTATACCACCCTCTGGGGCGGGCCCATGGTCGTCTTGACGTACACTGACCTGATGTTCATCGGCCCCTGTTCAAGGACCGATTCCACCCGACGCAGGACAGTATCGATGTTTTCTGCGATCTGCTCGGGCGTCATCGCCGTGGACCCCACCTTGACGTGGAAGGTCTTCTTGTCCTTCGTCCGAATCTTCACCGAATTGCGGAGACGTTCAATCATTGGCCTGATGTCTGTCCCGGCGGGAACGGGTGTGGGCATCCGCCCCCTCGGCCCGAGACGCGGACCGAGAAAACGTCCTACCTGCGGCATGACACTCGTCTCGGCCAGGAAGAAACGGTAAGAACTTGCGAGGGCCCGGGCCTCCCGGGGTGCCCCTCCCAGACGTTCGATCTCTTCCGGTCCGATGACAAGGTCTGCGCCAGCTTCCCGGGCCTGGGTCGTGATGTCACCCTTCCCGAGGACAGCGATGCCTACCTTCTTTCCCGTACCATGGGGGAGGAGTATCGTCTCATCAATACGATTTTTGGGCTGCGCCATGTCAATATTCTTGAGATTGACGGTTATATCCACGCTTTCAGAGAACTTGCGTGAAGGCGCTTTTTCCATGGCTGCCTTGACAGCCTCTACAATTTTTGCCCTATCAACCATCTGTTTCCTCCATAGTGCGCGACCATACCTGATCTCCTATGGTTTCTCCTGTCTATTCTACGAGGAGCTTGTCGTAGGTGCCAGCGTCAACGGCCTTCTGGGCTTCTTTTGCCCTTTTTCCATCGACGGTGATGCCCATACTCACGCAGGTTCCAATGACTTCCTTGACCCTGGATTTGAGGTCATAGGAGAGCATGTCCCCTTCCTTCATGCGGGCAATCCTGACAGCGGCCTCGATGGGCAGGTCCCCAACGACCTTGACGTTGGGTTCCGGAGATCCCTTCTCGACATTGACCTCCTTTTTTATGAGGGCGGTGGTGGGGGGGACCCCCACGCTGATCGTGAAGTTCTTCTTGTCATCGACCTCGACCCTGACCGGGACCTGCATGCCGTTAAAGCTCGCAGTCTTCTGGTTGATCTGGTCGACAACAGCCTTCACGTTAATGCCGAGTGGCCCCAGGGCTGGACCCAGGGGTGGACCTGCCGTTGCCTTGCCTCCAGGTACTAATACCTCGACCACTTCTGCCATGTGTGTATCACCATGCCGTCCCCTCGGGGACCGAGCGTGGGTAAAAAAGGTTTACTTTGACAGACTTAAAGGTATACCAGGGGTCCCGGCCCCTCCGGAACGCTCACCTGCCCTCTCCCCTGTCCACGACCCTGACATTATCCCCACGGACCGTGATGGGGATCGGTAACACGCTCTCGTAGAGCTCGACCGTTATCTCTTCCTTCCCGGTGTCGATCCTCTTGACAACCGCTTTTTCACCCTTGAAAGGCCCGGCTATCAGTTCCACGATGGTCCCTTCGGAGATCCCGCTCACGACCGGTTTCGGGACGAGGAAATGGGCGACTTCAGAAAGGGTGGTCTCTCCCCTCACAACGGTGCGCGCGTGGGCAACTTTCTCTGCAAGCTGCTCGACGCGGGGCAGGCTCTCGGGGGTCTCGACGAGCACGTACCCTTTCAGCTCGTCCGGCACGATGATGGCAACGATTTTGATGTCGGTCGCCCCTGTCTCGATTGCCTTCTTGATATTGTCCGCAACCGCCCTCTCCTGCTTCGAGGTGGTCTTGATGGCAAAAATACGGTTGACCTGCTCTTCCATGACAATCAGATGACGAGGAGCATCAGTTCATAGATCGCAAACCCGATCAGTCCCACGATGAGGACACCGGCTGCTGCCACAAGTGCAATCTTTTGGAATTCTTCCCGCTTGGGCGTCCTGGCAAGCTTGATGACTCTCCAGTACTTGCGGAAGAGTTCCTCGTTGATATTGAATTTCACATCCGGTTTTGCAATTTCCATGGTACTCACTTCAAAAAGTCGATCTCGAACTGCTTCTGGACTTTGGGGGTAATTTTTTCATTCCTACCATATATTTGTGGCGACCGTACCCCGGTTACCACGAGCATGGTACGCATCTTGTTCTGCATATTGGGGTCTATCTGTGCTCCCCAGATGATCCGCGCATCAGGAGATATCCGGTTGTAGACTTCCTGGAGGACACCTTCGGCCTCCTCCATCGTCATGTCCGGGCCACCGACGACGTTGACGAGGGCAGCATGGGCCCCGGAAATATCGACATCGAGCAGGGGGGAACGGATCGCCTTCTTGACCGAGTCGGCTGCTTTTTCCTCGCTCTCGCTCTCGCCCACCCCGATCATCGCGACGCCTCCCCGTTCCATGACGGTGCGGACGTCGGCAAAGTCGAGGTTCACAAGACCGGGCAGGGTGATGAGCTCCGTGATCCCCTTAACGGCTCGCATCAGGACCTCGTCGGCAACCTTGAACGCTGCATACAGGGGTAACTTGGGCACGACTTCTAGGAGGCGGTCGTTCGGGACGACGATGACCGTGTCTGCCACGTCCCGGAGCCTTTCGAGGCCTGCCTCGGCGTTCTCCATCCGGATGACACCCTCTGCCGTGAAGGGAAGGGTGACGACCCCGATGGTGAGGGCCCCCTCATCCCTCGCTGCCTTGGCGACGATCGGGGCAGCTCCCGTCCCCGTGCCTCCCCCGAGGCCGACCGTGATGAAGACCATGTCGCAGCCTGCAACGGCCTTCTTGATCTCTTCCTCGTTCTCGAGTGCCGCCTCTTCCCCGATCTGGGGTATTGACCCTGCCCCGAGGCCGCGTGTTCTCTGTCTCCCGATGAGGATTCGCTGGTCGGCAACCGTGCGGGAGAGGTGTTGTGCGTCGGTATTGATGGCAATTAACCGGGCTCCGTGGATGCCCTCCTCCTTCATCCTCGTAATGGTATTGGACCCGCTCCCCCCGCACCCGATAACGGCGATCTCGGTCCTGAGTTCTTTGAGAATCTGGTCAAGATCCTCGTTGTTCTTTGTTGTTCCAGGCAAATTCTGGTCCGCCCTGGTCAGGGCCTCCTCGACAATCGACCTCATATGAACTTCTCCAGTCCCGGGATGTGAATGCGTCTCTCTGCCACCGTTGTCACCATCTCAGGGGTGATCTCCCTCCCTGCCACGAGCACGGTTTCGCCCTTCATCAGCCGGCCGAAACAGGGTCCACGGGGAACACCAAGTTCCCGGGCTTTTTCCGGGTCAAAAACCCTCCTCCGGATGGTCAGGCAGTCCTTTTCCATGAACGTACTTTCCCCTTTACGTAAGATGTTTACACATAAGCTTATTAAATGATGCAGTACTTCGTCCCTCTGTTCCCGTATAGTTATGAAACGGGACAATACCGGTATTCGGGGGGTAGAGACCCGGGCAACCGGGACGACGTCTGTTCCCTTCAGGAACTCTGCCATGTTGCACCGCAGGGCCTCTTCGAGGAGCCCGGGGAAGATGTCGATGACGTGGGGGGTCCCGTCCGGCCAGTCTCCGCAGAGAACAACACGTCCCCCGGGAGAAAGCCCCTCGGCAAGGAAAAGGATCTTTCGGTAGGAATCCCACGAAAGTCTCCCCATGTGGACGAGGTGTTCTTCCGGGACGACCGGGATGTCCTCCCGGGCGAGGATCTCGAGCAGCCTTGCCAGTTCACCGGACGGGAGTGATTTCCGGTCGATGAAGGCTGCAATGGCCCCGGACTTCTCCCGCATCTGCCGGACCATCCCGGCATCGAGCGAGGGCACCTCCCGGGAATGCGCAATGTGCCCAAACGCCCCCCGTGTCGTGAGTGCGATGTGGGTCTGCCGGGCTGCGTAGTGCGTTCCGCCAAACCCGATCAGGGGAATACAGTCAGCATGGTCGGCAGAGAGCACACTCCGTGCAACCGCCAGGCCCGCAGCCCGGTCACTCCATTCCCGCTCGGTGCTCCCGACTTCGGCAAACAGGGAGGGGGTGGAGAGCTCGGTCGGACCGTGGTGCGTCACCTCGTACGCGACGCGGAACGGGGAGGGAGCGTTCTTTGCCAGTTCCCGCAGCACCGCCTGCATCCAGGCGGGTGCGGAGGGCGCGAGAGTTCCCTCTCTCCCTCCGAAGTCAGCGGTCGTGAAGTTACCGGTTACGTGGACGGTCAGGACCGGGACGGGATTCTTCGATGAATGGCGGGAGAGGAAGATGATGAGGTCTGCGTCAATGTCCCGGTCGATATGGTCCTGGTAGATGAGGCGGTCCTTTACCCTGTGGTGGGAGAGGTCGTGTCGTTCCAGGGGATATGCCCCGTGAGGTTCCCCGAGAAGGGCGAGGAGGGCATCGTGGATGGTGCATCCACCGGGGTCCTGGAGAGAGCTGACAAGGGCGATCTTCATCTTTCACGTTAAAATGGTGCCGTCTGTTTTGATAAAATGCGATGTCCCCGCTCCAATAAGTACAGGGTAGTGCTTTGACCGGTGCAACGGGCCGGGACGTGCAGTGTCACGCTCACCGCCCTGACCGTGGGACCGGATACGATACCAAGTTACCCGCAAGGTGAAAAAGACTGGCTATATTACGGTGACGTGACCTCCAAATCTCTCTCCTCCCCGTTTTTTCCGCCGGCGGGCATCGCGGTCAGCCCGCAGAAAAAGTAATCCCACCTTCAGCCAACTCCTTTTCGGATCCCTTTTAAATGAAGAGATATCATAGGAACTGGCAGCAGAGAGAAAGTGATTGAGATGGAAATTCCGATGCGATTTCTCATGGCCGTGCTGGTCACAGGGGTCATCCTTGCAGTCCTCCCGGCCGGGGCAGAGGCCCCTATCGGCGGCGACCAGGCGTGGTATGCCGTTCACTGCAATGAAGATGGTGCAAAGGTATTCTTCGACGGGGAATACAAGGGGGACATCCAGGGCGGTGTCCTGAATGTCCCGGTGTACACCACCGGGACCCCGTACAAGACCTATTCCGTCCAGAAAGAGGGCTACACGACATTCAGTGACACGATTCCCGGTGTTCCCGGGAAAGGGGAGACATTTGACCTGTATGCAACCCTGAACCCCATGCAGCCGACCCAGCCCCCCCTTATCGGCGGGGACGTCGGGTGGTTCACCGTCCACTGCAATGTCGATGGTGCCTCTGTCTCGTTCGATAACTCCCCCCAGGGAGTCATCACGAACGGCGTCCTGACGGTCCAGGTGTACACGACTGCAACACCTTTCCGGACATACACCGTCACGAAGCCGGGGTACCAGGTCTATACGGGCACGATCGACCGGTACCCCGGGAAGGGTGAGACCGTCGACCTGTATGCGACCCTCAACCCCGCACCCACGCCGACTCCCACGAAGTCACCCCTGGTGGCCATCCTGGTCCCCGTCGCTGTCGGTGCTGCCGGTCTCCTTGCCGTCCGGCGGAAGGAGTAACCGGTGGATAAGCCCCCTCTACGGGGCCTCCCCCCAATTTCCTTTTTCCATTGACAATCGCACCCGCGATTTTCATTTTGTATCCTTGTGTTTCAGAGAGAATCAGGTGGTTTTTTTCGTTGGAAGGCCCTAGACCTTCTCGGCCATGCCAATCCAGGGGCATACGACTGTGTCCCCAGCCACGACCTGACCGGACGAAGGACCCGGACTCCTGGGAAGAGTTTAAATTATTAGCTTAACATGAGGGCAAATGTCAATTTTTTTTATACCACTCCTGTCCCATATATGGTATGATGGACGAAGAGAAAGTACGGAAGGCTTTTGAAGCGGAAGGAATCGTCAATGAGATCAAGTGCCCCCAGGCATTTGCACTCTCAGAGAAGTACGGTATCCCGAAGATGGACATTGCCCGGTACTGCAATGTGCACGGCATCAAGATCCGTGCATGCCAGCTGGGCTGCTTTAAATGAGCATTTTTCTTAAAACCATCCCCGTGAAAGAGGCAATAGGCATCGCGGCTGGCATTGCACGCCCTCTCCCCCCGGAAGAAGTACCCCTCAACGAGGCTGTCGGCAGGGTGCTGGCCGGGGACGTCTACCCCGATCTCGATATCCCGGGCTTTGATCGCTCCGTGGTGGATGGCTATGCTGTCGTTGCCTCTGATACCGCCGGGGCAGGGGAGGCTATCCCCTCGCTCCTCACCCTCTCTGCCACTGTCAGGATGGGGGAAGGGGCGGGGTCCGAAGTCAGGGCGGGTCACTGTGCCTACGTCCCGACCGGCGGGGCGGTTCCGCCGGGTGCCGATGCCGTTGTCATGGTCGAGGACTGCGAGGTCATCGGGGACCAGGTCCTCGTCAGGAGACCGGTTGGGAGCGGGGAGAACATCGTCCGCAGGGGAGAGGACTTCTCCCGGGACAGGCCCGCGCTCCGTGCCGGCCGGAGGCTCCGGCCTGCAGACTGCGGGGTCCTTGCAGCCATCGGGTGCTCTGTTGTCCCGGTCTTCCCGATGCCACGGGTCGGCGTGATCTCCACGGGAAACGAGCTTGTCGATGCCCGCGAGGTCCCGGGAGAGGGAAGGGTGAGGGACAGCAACGGGCCGATGATAGCAGCATACCTCCGCACGTGCGGTTGCCGGGAGAAAACCTACGGTATCGTCCCGGACGACCGCGGGGCACTTGCCCTGGCACTCCGGCGGGCCCTCGACGAAAACGATGCCGTTCTCCTCTCGGGGGGAAGTTCCAAGGACGAGCGCGACCTTACGGCTGACCTCATCGCCGAACTGGGGGAAGTCCTCGTCCATGGGATAGCCATCTCGCCGGGGAAGCCAACCATCATCGGCAGGTGCGGGAAAAAACCTGTCATCGGGCTCCCCGGTCACCCGGCCTCTGCACTCGTCGTTCTCGATACGGTCGCACGTCCCCTCCTCCGTGCACTGTGCGGGGAAGAGACACGCATAAGGCCTATGATCCTCGCGGTCCTTGCAGAGAACATCCCGTCCGCCCGGGGCAGGGAAGACTACATCAGGGTGCGGCTCGACGGCGGGCGGGCAGTCCCCCTCTTCGGGAAGTCGGGTCTCCTCAACACGCTCGCTGAGTCTGACGGGATGGTCCGTGTCCCGGCAGGGAGCGAGGGGCTTGAGGCCGGAACGACCGTCGAGGTGGTGCTGTGGTGAAGAGGTACCTCTCGGTCGTCTCCCTATCGGAAGCGAGGGCCGCCCTTGCCAGGACGCCGGTCCCCTGCAGGGAGAAGTCCGTGCCCCTCCCGGAGGCCTGCGGGCGGGTCACTGCACGGCCCCTCTTTGCCCCGTACTCCGTCCCCGGGGAACACATTGCTGCAATGGACGGGATTGCCGTCCGGAGCGCCGATACATCCGGGGCCAGAGAGCAGTCCCCGGTTATCCTGAAGGATGCCGTCCCGGTCAACACGGGGAACGTCGTCCCTCCCGGGTACGATGCGGTCATCATGATCGAGGAGGTCTGGCAGGAGGGCGACGCCTTCCTGATCCGGAGACCCGCGAGTCCCTGGCAGCACGTCCGGCCTCCCGGCGAAGACATCGCCGAGTCCGAGATGGTGCTCCCCTCCGGCCACCGCGTGCGTCCCCAGGATATCGGGGCCCTCGCGACCTACGGGATCACCCACGTCCCGGTCCGGTACTTCCGTGCCGGGCTCATCCCGACGGGGAGCGAACTTGTTGTCCCGGGGACAAGGCCGGGCCCGGGGCAGGTAGTCGAGAGCAACACCCGTCTTGCAGAAGCATGGCTGGCAGGTCACGGTGGTGAATGCACGCGGTATCCCCCCGTCAGGGACGACCCGGCCCTCATCCGCGAGGCAATCCTCTCGGCCGTCCGGGAAAACGATCTCGTCATCGTCTCGGCCGGCTCCTCTGCAGGGACCAGGGACTACACGGCGGATGTCCTTGCAGACGTGGGCCGGGTCGACGTCCATGGGGTTGCCATGAAGCCGGGAAAACCGGTCATCATCGGTGCCGTAGGGGAGGTCCCCGTCATCGGGATGCCCGGCTACCCGCTCTCGGCACTCACGGTGCTCCGCGAACTCGTCAGTCATCTCCTCTCCGTATCGGGTATACCGGTCTTTGGGTACTCGATGGTCGATGCCCGGCTGACAACAACCCTCCACTCCGAGGCCGGGGTGGACGAGTTCGTGCTTGTCTCCTGCGGGAACGTCGGCGGGCAGTGGGTTGCAACACCCCTCTCCCGGGGGTCGGGGGTCCAGATGAGCGCGGTCCGCTCGAACGGGTATATCTGCATCCCCGCATCGGTGGAAGGGTTTTTGGCCGGTGAAAAGGTCCCCGTCCGGCTTTCGGATGGCATGGACAGGGCAGCCTCCGCGCTCGTTGTCACGGGGAGCCACGATCCTGCCCTCGACCTGCTCGCAGACATCCTGAACGCGAGGGGAATCGGCCTCTTCTCGTCCCATGTCGGGAGCATGGGAGGGCTCCTTGCCCTCCGCAAGGGTGACTGCCATGCAGCGCCCATGCATTTGCTCGCCGAGAACGGCGACTACAACGTTCCGTTCATCGGGAAGTACCTGCAGGGAACCGGGATCGAACTGGTCTGTGTCGCCGGGAGGGAACAGGGGATCATGTCAAAAACAGGGCTTTCGCTCGAGGATCTGCCCGGGAAGAGGTTCATCAACCGCCAGAAGGGCTCGGGAACCCGGATGCTCCTCGACCATGAACTGCACAAGAGGGGGATTTCGCCACGGGACATCCCGGGGTACGAGCGCGAAGTCCCTACCCACACTGCCGTCGCCCTCGCGGTCCTAAGCGGGGAGGCCGAGGCAGGGATGGGGGTCGCTTCTGCAGCACGGGCTTTTGGACTCTCCTTTGTCCCCGTGGCGAGCGAGAGGTACGAACTTGCCATCCCTGTCCCTGCCCTGGACGACCAGAGGGTGCAGGCGCTCGTTGCTGCCGTCTCGTCCCCGGGTTTCCGCGCTGCCCTCGAAAGGATGGGGGGGTACAGGACGGAACTTACCGGGGCACGGCGGAGAGTGCCTTAAAACAGGCATCCCGCGGGGTCGGGCAGGGAGTGACCCCCGGGATGTCCCAGGTCCGGAACCCAAAGACCGGTTTTCCCTCCTTTAGTGCGAAGGCTATCTCTGACAGGGTCCCGTATCCTCCCCCGACGGCGATGACGGCGTCCGCACTCGCGACGACAATGTAGTTCCGTGCATGGGACATCCCTGTCCTGACCCGGACGGAGAGGTACGGGTTTCCATCCCCCGTTCCCGGGAGAATCCCGACCGCAAAACCCCCGGACGCTGCAGCCCCGCGGCAGGAGGCTTCCATGACCCCGGAGAGGCCGCCCGATATGAGGATTGCACCGTTTTCTGCAAGGGTCATCCCGATCTCTTCGGCAGCACGTCCCTCTTCCTCGCTGCAGTCACCTGCCCCGACCACAGCGACCTGCACGGGCCTCGCCCGGCCGTTCATCGAATACCTCCCTTCGGGTTGAAAGCGAGGAGGCGGAGCACCGTCATCTCCTCGATGGCATACCGTGGCCCCTCCCTCCCGAGTCCCGATGCCTTCTCGCCGCTGTATGGCATGTGGTCGACCCGGAACGTCGGGACGTCGTTGACCTGTATGCCCCCGAACTCGCCCCCCGAAAAGGCCTCGAGTATCAGGTTGATGTCCCGGGTAAAGAGTCCCATCTGTAACCCCCAGGGAGTGGCGTTGGCAAGGGAGATGGCCTCGCCAAAGTCACGATACGGGCAGAGGGCAACGACGGGGGCAAAAACCTCTTCCTGGAAGAGTCTCATGCCCGGGGTCACCCCGGTGACAACTGTCGGGACCATGAGTGTCCCCTCGGCATGCCCGCCGGTGACGACTTTTGCGCCCTTTGCCTGTGCTTCCCGGACCATCGCGAGGGCTTTTTCCACTGCCTCCCTGCTGATTAGGGGCCCGACGGTGGTCTCCTCGCGCCGCGGGTCGCCGGTGACAAGGCTTTCGGCACCCCGGCATATCTCGCGGCATGCCTGGTCATACACCGCTTCGTGGAGCAGGACCCTCTGGACCGAGATGCAGACCTGGCCGGCGTTTGAAAACCCGCCCTGGACGATCCGGGATGCGGCATACGCGACGTCTGCGTCTTCGTGGACGATGACCGGGGCACTCCCCCCGAGCTCGAGCGAGACCCTCTTTTTGCATGCCCTTTCCCGGAGGGTCCACCCGACACCGGCACTCCCCGTGAACGAGACAAACGAGACGCGGTCGTCCCCAACAAGCCTCTCCGCACGGTTACCCGGGCAGGGGACGACACTGAAGGCCGGTGCGGGAAAACCTGCCGAAAGGAGCATTTTTCCAAGCAAAATGGCGGAAACCGGTGTTGCCGATGCCGGTTTGAGGACGATTGCATTCCCGGAGGCGACCGCCGGGCCGAGCTTGTGGCAGGCGAGGTTCAGGGGGAAGTTGAAGGGGACGATCCCAACGACGACTCCAAGGGGCATGCGGCGCGTGATCCCAAACCGCTTCTCGTTGCCGGGAGTCCAGTCAAGGGGGATCACCTCGCCGCCAATCCGCCTGGCCTCCTCTGCAGATACCCGCAGCGTCTCGATGACGCGCTGGACTTCGGCCCGGGCGAAGGTGATCGTCTTTCCCCCTTCCATGACGAGGACCCGGGCGAGATTCTCTGATTCCTGCCGGACCATGCCGGCGAGGTCCACGAGGATGCGGTACCGCTCTGCACTGGAGAGTTCGCGGGTCTCGGAGAACCCCCGGGCTGCCGATTCGACGGCATCCTCGAGATCCCTTTGCGTTGCCTGGTGCACCCGTGCAAAGGGCTCTCCCGTGAAAGGGAACCGGACGGTCCTGACATCCCCCGTGAAACGTTCTTCTCCACCGACGATACAACCATGGCAGGGGAGGTCCGGCTCCTCCCTGTTCCCTTTTGTATCCATGGGAGGATGTTTTGTCCGGCCGGCATTAAGGGTCTTTGTGAGTGCACGAGGAAACCTTGCCCGGAAAACCTGGGGGAAAAGAGGGGATTTTTATACACTGCTGTCCCATGTATATCTTCGTGGTGGAATAATTCCATGACAGATCGTTTTATTCCCTGATAGGACGTGCACTGTCACTTCCCGCGGGATCCCGGTCCGGGATTACGGTTCTTTTCCGCGGGAAAACCGATGCATTTTACGGGCACCTTCCCCGTCCGACGCCCCGCGTGGACCACCGGGGGACAGGGACACCATTCCGGGACTCGTTTTGTTCCCGGGGTGCGGAGGAGTTTTTTGAGGTCTGATCAATGAAAGAGGAAAAGAGCAGTTACCAGGCAGGTGAGATCGAGGAGGCCGTCCAGACCTTCTGGACGGAGAAAAACATATTTGGGCAGGTTGAAGAGATGCGCAGGGGCGGTGAAGACTTTTTCTTTGTCGATGGTCCGCCCTATACGACCGGCCACATCCACCTGGGGACGGCATGGAACAAGATCATCAAGGACTGCATCCTCCGGTACCACCGGATGTGCGGCAGGAACGTGATCGCGAGGGCAGGCTATGACATGCACGGCCTGCCCATCGAGGTGAGGGTCGAGCAGAAGCTCGGGTTCTCCTCAAAGAAGGATATCGAGCGCTTCGGGATCGGAAAATTCATCGAGCATTGCAGGGAGTTTGCCGCAACAAACAAGGACGTCATGAGCAGGCAGTTCCTCCGCCTCGGGGCATGGCTCGACTTCGATGACCCTTACCAGACGATGCACCCCGGCTACATCGAAGCGGCGTGGTGGACCCTCCGGAGGGCCGACGAGGAAGGGATGCTCGAACGTGGTTTCCGCGTCGTCAACTGGTGTCCCCGCTGCGCCACTGCCATCGCCGACGCCGAGGTCGAGTACTGGGACGAGAACGACCCCTCAATCTTCGTCAAGTTCCCCATCACGGGCAGGGATAACGAGTACATCGTGATATGGACGACAACTCCCTGGACACTGCCTGCAAACGTTGCAGTCGCTGTCAACCCTGATTTCCCGTATGCCCGGGTCGAAGCCACGAAGGGTGGCAGAAAGGAGATCCTCTGGATGGCGGAGGGACTCATCGAGAACGTCCTGAAGAAAGGGCGGTACCAGGACTACACTGTCCTCTCGACATGCCAGGGAACGGACATGCAGGCCCTCTCGTATACGTCCCCCCTCAAAGACCAGGTCCCGGTCCAGGGAACGGTCAGGCACCGGGTCGTCCTGGCTGATTTCGTTGCGCCCGAAAACACAGGGATCGTCCACATCGCGCCCGGGCACGGGTGGGACGACTACGTGCTTGGGTGCCGCGAGGGCCTTGACATCCTCTGCCCGGTTGACATCCACGGTCGTTTCACCGGGCAGGGGGGGAAGTACGCGAACCTCTTTGTCAAGGAGGCAGACCCCGTGGTCATGGCGGACCTCGGTCCCCACCTGCTCGCACACGAGAGCGTTGTCCACCGGTACGGGCACTGCTGGCGGTGCAAGACTCCCATCATCTTCAGGGCAACGGAACAGTGGTTCCTCAAGGCGTCCCAGATCAGGGACCGGATGCTGGAAGAGGTCGCGAAGGTGACCTGGTACCCCGACTGGGCCGGGAGCGCACGGTTCCACGACTGGATCAAGGAGGCCCGCGACTGGTGCATATCGCGGCAGAGGTACTGGGGTATCCCGATCCCCATATGGACCTGCGGCTCGTGCGGGACGTACCGGGTGATCGGGACTTTCCGGGAACTGGAAGATGCAAGCGGGATGAAGGTCACCGACCCGCACCGCCCGTGGGTCGACCAGGTGGAGATCCCGTGTTCCTGCGGCGGGGTGATGCACCGCGTGGAGGACATCTTCGACGTCTGGTTCGACTCTGCCGTGGCCTCGTGGGCGACTCTCGGGTTCCCGGGCAGGAAGGAGGATTTCGAGCGCCTGTGGCCTGCGGACTTCATCACTGAGGGGCAGGACCAGACGAGGGGCTGGTTCTACAGCCAGCTCGGGGCAAGCGTGATCGCGTTTGGGAAAGCGCCCTACAAGAGCGTCCTCATGCACGGTTTTGCGCTCGATGCAGAGGGACGGAAGATGAGCAAGAGCCTCGGCAACGTCGTGACACCCGAGGAAGTCATCAAAACCCAGGGTGCAGACGTCCTGCGCCTCTACGTCCTCTCGCAGAATGCGCCGTGGGACGACCTCCGCTTCAACTGGGAGGGCGTCAGGAACATTGCACGGGCCGTCAACATCCTCTGGAACGTGTACCGGTTCCCCCTCCCCTACATGATCCTGGACCGGTTTCGACCCTCGTCGGAGGGCGGGACCTGGAAGGGGACGTTCCTTGAGGAGAACTTTGCCTCCCTTGAGCCCGTGGACCGGTGGATCGTCTCGAGGGTTAACAACCTCGCGGCCCAGGTGACCGCGGATATCTCCTCGTGCAACCTCCACCGTGCCTCGCGTGCCATCGTCCAGTTCGTCCTCGAAGACCTCTCGCGGTGGTACATCCAGCTGGTCCGCGAGAGGATGTGGCTCGAGGGAGAGTCCCGGGAAAAGACCGCTGCCTACGAGACGGTGTACTACGTGATGCGGGTCCTCATCACTGTTGCGGCCCCCTTCATCCCCCACGTCACCGAGGCGATGTACCAGAACCTGAAGCTTGCCAAAGACCCCGAAAGCGTCCACATGCTCTCCTGGCAGGGAGGAGACCCCGCACTCGTCGACCGGCAGCTCGAGGAGAGGATGGAGACTGTCCGGTCCTTTGACGAGGCACAGGCGAATGCACGGCAGGCCGGGAAGCGGAAACTCCGCTGGCCCGTGAAGGAATGCGTTGTCGTCACGGACAGTCCCGGTGTCGCCGCGGCCATTGAGGAACTTGCCCCCATCTGCCGGGAAAGGGCAAATGCCCGGGACGTCCGATCAGTCCTTGGCCACTGGGACCGGATCGGGTGGAAGGCCGAACCCGTGATGAAGGCACTCGGCCCCGCTTTCGGAAAGAATGCCCCGCGTGTGCGCGAGCTTATCCTCGCGGCCGACGGGAATGCCATGAAGGAAGCCCTCGAATCCAGGGGAGTCTTTGTCCTCGCCGATGCGACCGGGAGTTACGAAATTACGCCCGGGCAGGTCACATTTGTCGAGCAGCTGCCCGAAGGCGTCTGTTCCGCACCGATGCAGGGCGGGACCGTGTACGTCGATACCACGCTTACCCCTGACCTCGAGGCCGAGGGGTACGCCCGCGAGATCATACGGAGGTTCCAGGAGATGCGGCGGCAGCTCGACCTCCGGGTCGAGGACTTCGTCCGTGCCACGGCCCGCATCCCCGACGAACGGATCTGCCGGATGGTCGAAGGGTCCTGGAAGAAGGGGATCATGGACGAGATCAGGGCCGTTTCCCTGGACTTTTTCTGCGACCAGACCCCGGCGGGACAGGGTGCAGACCTGGCGCGGGACTGGGATGTCGAGGGGGTCCCCATGACCCTCTCGCTTTCACGGGCAGGGGATCACTGAAGCGAGCAGTGCCCGCCCTTCCGGCGAGGAAAAGACGGGGAGATCCCGGTTGGTGACAACCTCGCTCCGGCAGCTCTCCACGACTCTCCCGGCACGGGGGTTGAACCCCCGGATCTCCCGGGCCCTCCGCGCCACGAGGATCCCCCTCCTCTGCCATGCGGGGGTATGGGCAAGGTTCACGCCGTGGGAGAACGCAATCTCGTGCATCTCTGTTGCCGCTCTACCCTTGAGGAACGAGGCCGCCTCTTTCCTGCTCATCCCCCCGTCCATGAGGACGGACTGGCAATAGGCGTTGAGGTGGTTTCTCCACGCTTCACCCTGCCGCCGGATCAGGTATTCATGGGCCAGGTCGGGTGTGACATGGATGATCCGTGCGTCAAAGGAGAGGGGGACTTCACTCTCCATCTCGATGGTAAGGGCACTTGCCGCAAAAGAGGCCGAGACAGAATCGAGTTTCTCGACGCGCCCGTTGAAGGGGAGGCGGGAGAAGTACAGGTTGATCTCGTCTGAGAACGTATAGGCAATGTCGGGGGAGAGGCCGCTCTCCCGGACGAGCTGTTCCCCCACGCGGGCCATGGCACTGCCAAACCTCTCGTCGAAAGGCCGCTCGAGGTTCCACAGTTCCGCCAGCCGGTGGAACGTGCGACCGTCAAGCCGGATAAAAAGGGGTGGGAGTGCGGTCAGGTTACTGAAAAGTTCCCGGTCTTTCATACGTCCCCGCTCACCCTACCGGGAGCCTCTGCCTGCACGGTGACCGGCAGGGCACACGAAATTTAAGAGGCACCTTCCCCGGGGGGGTTTGTCTTGAAGGCGCCGGGGAGGTGACGGATGATGACGATGTCCCCGATGCTGCGGATGATGCGGAAGGGGATCTTGAGACCCTTGTAATTCTTGATATCGACGAGGTTCTGGTTGAGCTTGCCCACAATGAGAGACTCCATCTTCTTTCCCTCGATATCGAGAAGGACATCTTCAACTTCCCCGACAAAGACACTTTTCTCGGTGTAGATTTGTAAGCCGAACAGCTCTGTAATCTGGGTTCTCATCCTAATCAGGGAAGATATATACGATGATGGTTAAAAAGATACTCTTTCTATGAAAGGGTCGTTCAAAATCGGGTCCATTTTTGGTATCCCTATCCTCATCCACTGGACTTTCCTTGTCATCATTCCCATCTTTGCCTGGATCATCGGGAACCAGATCACCTTAACTGTTGACCTCCTCTCCAACACTTTTGGGGTCCCGATTGACACGACCTACCTGACGCCGGGGTGGAACCCCTACATCCTGGGCACTTTTGTCGCGTTCGGCCTGTTTGCAGGGGTACTCCTCCACGAGATCGCCCATTGCATCGTGGCAAAGAGGAGTGGTGTTCCCATCCACAGCATCACACTCCTGGTCTTTGGAGGCGTCTCGTCAATGGAAGACAGCACCCCGGACCCGGCGGTCGAGCTCCCGATGGCCCTCGTCGGTCCCCTCACGAGCCTTGCCGTCGGGCTGGCCTTCATCATCCTTGTCTACGGTGTCCAGGCATCAATGGCGGCAGGGCCCCTGGCGGGCCTCCTCGTCTTTGCCTTTGCCTACCTTGGTCTCCTCAATGTCTTCCTGTTTGCCTTCAACCTGATCCCTGCGTTCCCGATGGACGGCGGCCGGGTCCTGCGGGCGTACCTGGCAAAACGCATGCCCCTGCACCGGGCGACCCGGATCGCGGCAGACGTCGGGAAGGGATTTGCTGTCATCTTTGGCATCGTCGGGATACTTCTCTTCTCGCCGATCCTCATCCTCATTGCATTTTTCATCTACATCGGCGCAACCCAGGAATCTGCTGTTGTCCGGTACGCGTTTCTGCTCCGGGACGTCACGGTCGGGGACATCATGGCCCACCCCGTCATGACCGTCTCCCCCCAGACACCGGTCAGGGAGATTGTCGACCTCATGTATGTCACCAAGCACCTGGGTTTTCCGGTCACCGACCGCGGGCAGATCGTGGGCATGGTCACGCTTGCCGACCTCCACAAGGTACCTCCTCCGGACCGCGAGGCCATGCAGGTCAGGGACGTGATGACGCGGGACGTGGTCACTCTCCCGCCGGAGGCTCCGGTCATGGACGCCCTCCGGCTGATGTCTGCCCACAACATCGGCCGGATACCCGTGACAGTGGACGGCAGGCTCGTCGGTATCGTGACGCGGACCGACATCCTCAAGGTCGTTGAGCTTCGGGAGATCTGACGAAGCTGAAGAGGTGTTCAAGCGGGGTCACGCCGGCAACCGCGCGGAATGCGGCAATGTCGGAAAAGGGCCTTTTCGCTGCAATCTTTCCTGCCAGGCGCCTGCCGACCCCGGGTATCCAGGAGAGGGCAAAAAGGGGCAGCGAATTGACCTCGATGGGGCAGGGGAGGGCCGTGACCGATCGCATCCCATGGTCCACTATGACCACGTCGATGACCGCAGGGGGACGCAGGGGGAGAGGGATACCGACCAGGATCGGGTACGACCCCATGGGGCGCCCAAACGAGGTGGTGCCCGGCTCCTCGATAACGACGTCCCGGATCACCGTCCCGACGGGAAAGACACGCTGGAGCATGGGAAAGTCGAACGTCCGGCGTACCTCGTCCTTGAAACGACGGAAGTGTGACTGGTACACCCCGAGGGTGTTATCGGTATAGGCCCGTGTCCCCTCAAAGGGCATCAGCTGGCGGATGTTCACCCTCCGGACCAGGTAACCCGATGCCAGGACCCGCATGAGGAAATCACGGTTCAGGACGTAGGTTCGGGGGGTCTCGCCCGGCAGCCCGGCAATGAAGTTGAGCCCGGGGAGGAGGTGGGGGATACCCCCTTCCCGTCTTCCCCCGACCTCGTTGACGATCCGGATGGCCTCCATGACCTCGTCTGGTCCGGCCTTCAGATTGTTCTTCGCGATGACAGCAGGGTCTGCTGACTCCATCCCGAATGCAGCGACGTCACCTGCGGTATGGAAGGAGACGATCGCCTCGAGGGCGGCACGGCTTTCGTCCGGGTGACGGGCCACTGTCGCGGGGTTGACGTTGTCGATGTGGAGCGTTGCGAGGTCAGGCGACGAGTCCCTGACGGCAGAAAAAAGTTCCCGGATTTTTTCGGGGACGGGAGACGGGTATTCCCCGGCAGGAGATGCCCCGAAGACCAGGATATCGGGCTGACGCCCGAGCCGGAAGTGCCTGCCACCGGCACGCGAGAGCGCCCGGACCTCGGCGGCGATACCCTCGATGGAACGAAAGACCGGACGGCCGTAGAAGGGTTCGGTGCAGAACGAGCACCCCCCCGAGAGTGAACGGGCACACCCCCGTGCGGTCTCGATCTCGCACATGACCCAGGGAAAGCGGGGGTGCTTCCGGATAATGTCAGAACCAAGGACACTCCAGGGGTCTTCCCTTTTGTAATCGAACGTGCCCGAGGTCTTTCCCTCGCGAAGAAAATTGTCAAGGGCAGAGGCCGGGGATCCGGAAAGGAACGCGTCGAACCCGGGGAACTCTTTTCTCTTTGCCCTCTGTCCCCCACCCGGCGAGTACCCAAAACCGATGGGACCGGTTATCAGAGTGACCGGTCCCGTGAGGGCGGACCCGAGCTGGTAGATCTCCGGGAGCGTCGCCGGTGTCCCCCCAAGATACTTTCCCGGGACCGTGACGCCCGCGATCAGGACGACGAGCTGCGCCTCCCGCATCCGCAGGACAGAGGACGGGTCACCCCGGACCTGGTCAATCGTGAGGTACTCCACGGTGTACCCGTTCTCCCTAAGGACACCGGCAAGTGTCCGGACGTATGGCGAGATGAAGGGAGATACGCCGAGGCACGCGGGTTCGTCCACGTAACCGTCGAGGATATACGCACTCTTCGGACTCATGGAAGGACCCGGGAAATGAGCCTTTCTGCCCAGAGGAGCTTGGCTCGTTTCACCCGGTCGACGCGTGTGTCATGGAAGTCGAACCCTGCGAGCGTGATGCTTGCCGCTCCAAGGGCCAGGGCGGCAAAGACGGCGCGGTCCCCGTCGGTGAATCCACCAAAGTTGTGGACGTGAGGGATCGGCCGGGCCTGGGTCGTTCCCACCAGGGGACCGGGGAAGCGGGGCACCCAGTACCGGAGGAGAGGTATATTGTCGCCATGCGCATGCACGACGATGATCGTCCCCTCCCTGTTCATCCCGATGAAGTCGTCCGTTGCCCCGTCAAGGTCAGAAAAGATCGCCGTGGGCCGGATACCGTGGGAGGAAAGGACGAGGGCCGCAGCATCGGCTGCAAGGACGCACCCGCCAACGAGCGGGAGCTCCCGTGCGAGGCACGGGGCATTCCCGCACACGCACACGTCTTTTCCCGAAATCTCCCTCTCAAGGAGGTCAAGGTCGTCCCGCGAAAGCAGCCCCTGGAGTACTTCGGCGGCCCTCTCGTCCTCCCCCCTGTCAAAGCCAAAGTAATCCAGTATTTCCCGGTATGTTGGCTCCCACTCCTCAAACTCCATTTCCTGCCTCTGAATCGATTCCAACGAGGTCCATGAACTTCTTGAGGAGGGGCTCCATGACCAGGGCCAGGAGGGCATCTTTATTCTTGACGCGGCGGAAGTAGGTGAGGGGGATGGTCGCGGCCGCCATGTTCGGGTGACCACCGGCATCGCCGATATCCCCGAAGGCTTCGTCGAGCACGTTGCCGATGTGGAGCCGGATATCCCTGTTGCGTGCGGAGATGATGATGGCATCATCAGATATCCCGTAGACCAGTGCAGTGTTGACCCCTTCGAGAGAGATGAGGAGGTCTGCTGCCTGGGGGAGGGCATCCCGGTTGTGGATGTATCCCACGTTCGAGAAGAGGTACCCGCTGTGGATCCGCCTGTTCCGGATCGCATTCCCGAGGACATCGAGCGTCTCCTGGGAGAGGGACGGGGACATGATCTGGTCGAGGAGGTCAGCATCCGTGAGGGGGAGGAGGAATGCGGCGTTGAGGAGGTCCTGCGGGGTGACGTTCCTGCGGAAGTCCCGGGTATCAGACCGGATGCCGTAGAGGAGACCGGTGGCGACGTTCCTCTCGACGGGGATGTCAAGCTCCTGGAGGTACTGGGTAAGGATGCTTGCGGTTGCCCCGATACCCGGCCTGACATCGCAAAATGCCGTCCCTTCAGGGCCATGCCCGTCCTGGTGGTGGTCGATGATGACGTGGACCCGCGTGCGGGGGGAGAGGGAGTTGTTCATCCCGGGACCGGGGCAGTCCACGAGGGCGAGGTAGGTGCAGTCCTGGATAACCTGGGGGTCGAGCCTCTCCATCTTGATCTCGAGGAGGTTGACCATTGTGCGGTTCTCCTGGTGGCCGATGATCCCGTCGTAAAAGATCCTGCACTCCAGCTTCCTGGGATGGGCGTGACGGGCAATGGCTGCAAGAGCCATGGCACTTCCGATCGCGTCAGGGTCGGGGTTCTTGTGCGTGATGATACCGAGCGTCCCCTCCCACCCGGCCAGGAGGTCATGGAGCCTCTTTGCGAGTCCTGCAACGTGGAGCTTGTCGACCTGGTGGATGGCAGCCCGGGCGACCACCTGCTGGGGGTAGAGGACCAGGTCGGCCCCCATGGACTCGAGCAGCCCTGCCCCGAGCGGGTCCGTGGCACGGGCGACGATGTGGACAGAAGGCATTGCCTTGCGGAGTGTCGTGACTGCAGCGAGGTTGGTCTGGTGGTCCCCGGAGAGGATGAAGGCTATCTCAAAACCGGGGAGTCCCGAGAGGAAAGACGGGTCCCGGATGTCACGGGCGATAGCATCGAGTTTCTGGTCGCGCAGTTCCCGGACCCGCGCCTCGTCATTGTCACAGACAAGGACCTTCTCCCCGCGGTTGGCGAGTTCCCGGGCCACGTGGTACCCCGTGCTCCCGCACCCCAGGACTGCATACCTGACTGTGCCGGTCTTTCCGAATCCACCAGCCTCTGGCATGCTCAAATGTTATTGTGGCAGGTATTTAAGGTTACAACTCCCTGAAGCCGTGAAAAGGACGTGCCAAATGGAAAGAGGGGGATGGATAAGGGAAATCAAAAGGTTTATACTTGATTCAGCTCCATATATAAAGGCCGTTTTCGAGGGCTTGTAGCTTAGTTCGGAAGAGCGACGGACTCTTAATCCGTAGGTCAAGGGTTCAAATCCCTTCAGGCCCGCTTTCTTGTCACTGCCTCATGGTCTCTGTACGTGTCCTACAAAAAAGGCTCTTCTCTATTTTGAGCGGGGGGATAGGAACGAAAAGAGGGGGGCTGCCTCGCCCCCGCACCCCCCTCGAGGATACGTCCGCTGCCCCCCGACGGGGCGCCCCCGCGGCGGTTTAACTGGCTCACTTTTCTGGTGACCGAAATACCTGGCAGATTGGATACCTCAGACTCTCTGTTGTCCTGGTGAGAGCGTACCCGATCGTGTGACACAACCAAAAATTTGTTCAGGCCCCGATCTTGACCAGCATCTCTTCGAGGGTCGGGTAGTGCGATTCCACGCGCTCGACCGTTCCGCCGGCCCGGACGATCTCCTGGGTTATCCCGTTCATCTCTCCGATACTGGACGCCACCACCCGGAAATATCCCCCGTCCGCCTCAAGGCCCGCGATACCGGGGAGGGTGGCCGGGTCCCGGATGGAAAAGACCACCGAGTAGGTGATTGACCCAAACATCTCGCGGAGCTCTGCCATGCTCCCGAGGGCAACGCGTTCTCCCCGCCGGAGGATGAGGATGGTATCGCAGATTGCTTCGACCTGGTAGAGGTTGTGGGCAGAGAGGACGATGGTCTTTCCCTCTTTGCGGAGGTCCTTGAGAAACTCAACGATATGCCGCGACGTCATGGGGTCAAGACCCGAGGTTGCCTCGTCGTAGATGAGGATGGACGGGTCATGGATCAGGGAACGGGCGATCGCGGCTTTCCTCTTCATGCCCTTCGAGAACTCCCCGATCTTCTTTCCGTTCTCTTCGAGGGCGAGCCAGTCGAGGAGGGAGCGTGACCTCTCGCGGATTGTTTGCCGGTCCATCCCGTAAATCTCGCCAAAGAAGCTGAGGTACTCGGAAACCTTCATGGTCTCGTAGAGGCGGGACTCTTCCGGCAGGTACCCGATCAGGTGCCTGACCCACGCCGCGTCATACAGGACCTCCCGGCCGTCAAAGAAGAGCTCTCCTGCCGATGGTTCCACGAGCCCGGCGAGGATCTTGAGGAGTGTCGTCTTCCCGGCCCCGTTGTGTCCGATGACACCGAATATCTTCCCGCGTTCAATGGTAAAACTGACATCCTTCAGCGCAGAAGTCCCATTGTAGGCCTTTGAAATGTTCCGGGCGGTTATCATGAAATGGAACAGGTCTCCCGATCCCAATTCCTCCACCTGTAAGATATTATAAGTACTGAACCTACCACTCAGGGAAGCAGCCGTGAGAGTCCCCGCCCCCCTCTCGCACACCGCGACAATTGCCCGGTGGGAGGTGAAACGCACATTCGGAGTCATGGGGAGGAACGTCCTTCCCATAGCCCTCCTCCTCCTCGTCCTCCTCGTCGTTGCAACGGGCTTTGCTGCCGAACGCGGCCTCCACCTCCAGGACGGCATCTACCGCCTGGGCACCGACAATCCACGGATCCCCGAGGTCATCGGGGGCGATAACCGGTTTTCCGTCTCCCTCGGCGAGCGGGGGGCCCTCATCCAGGGACGGAGCGAGTATGACATCCTCATTTTCGGCCACGATGTCTATGTCCAGGACACCGAGAGGGGGAGGTCGGCCCTCCGGACCCTCGAGCGGGATTACCAGCACTACCTTGACTCGGTCTACAGCAGGCAGCAGGACCTCTTTGCGGCATACCCCCTCTGGATAGACCTCCAGGAGATCAGGAGCGAGCTAGACTTCTCTGCGACGCAGCAGGGGAGGCAGATCTCTGCCCAACCTGCACCGTCCCTGCCCCCCGTTCCCGACACGCCCCCCGAAGAAGTCCCCCTCCCCGAACCCGGGATCCCCCTCTCTCCCGAGGAACTCCGGCAGGGCCTCCAGCAGGCATCCAAGGAACAGAGCCAGATTGCACGGTATTCGGAGCTCATCGGGCCGGGCAACCCGTTCGGGACGTTCAGGACACCCTCCCAGCTCTCCCCTCCCCTCCCCTTTGACTCCATCATCCTCGTGTTCCTCTTCATATTCCCCCTCTACTTCTCGGCACAGTTCTACATGATGAGTATCATGCAGGAACGCGTGGAGAGGAGGGGGGAGGTCCTCCTCTCCACGCCGGCAGGGGCAGTCGCCATCGTGATCGGAAAGGCACTCCCCTACCTTGCGGGGATGCTCGGTATATCGACGGTCATTGCCCTGTACATCCGGGCGCCGCTGACGATCCTCCTGCCCCTCTTTCCAGTCATCCTCTTCTTCCTGGCAAATGCCCTTGTCATCGGGATGGTATCACGGAGTTTCAAGGAGCTCTCGTTTGTCTCCATATTCTTTTCCACGGTCGCAACCTCCTACCTCTTCTTCCCGAGCATTTTTGCCAACGTCCACGTGATCTCCATCATCTCCCCGCTGACCCTTGTCGTGCTCTCTCTCCAGGGTGATACCTACACGCTGAGCCAATACCTCTACTCCACTGCCCTCTTCTACCTGACGAGCGGCATCCTCTTCTATGTCGGGATCGTGAACTTCAGGGAGGAGAGGCTCTTTTCGCAGTCGGGACTGGTCCGCAGGGTACGGGAATTCGTGCAGGCCTCCCTCTCGGAGAGTCACCCCTACCTCTCGCTCTTTGCCGTCAGTTCCCTTGCCGTCCCGTTTGTCTTCATGGTCCAGATGCTCCTGCTCGTCCTCTTCTTCAACCTCCCGATGCCCCTCTCCCTTGTTCTGCTCCTGGTCTTTGCAGCTCTCGTCGAGGAACTGGCCAAGTCAGTCGGCATTGCGACCTTCCTCCTCCAGGGTCCGGACCGGTTCCCGTGGCCATTCGTGGTCCTCGCGTCGTTTTGCACGGCAGCCGGGTTCCTCTTTGCTGAAAAGCTCCTCCTCTTCGTCACGCTTGCCCAGGTGACCGAGAGTATCTTTGGCAGCATCCTCTTCCTCTCGCTCGGGGCCCTCATCCCCCCCCTCCTCCTCCATTTCGCCGGCGCCCTCTCCCTCGCGGCAGCCGTGAAAGTCGGGGGTCGCAGGGGGTACATCCCCGGTCTCCTTGGTGCAACACTCGTCCACTGCCTGTACAACGCCTCCCTCATCCTCGGGTGGTTCCCGTGAATGCGCGAAACATCGTCCTCGTCATGAAAAAGGACTTAAAAAGCCTTGGGAACGAACGGACAATACTGCTCGCCATCCTGCTCCAGCTCTTTGTCGCCCTTTTCTCGTCGTTCCTCATGGTCGGGCTGACGTCCATGTACGACCCGTCCTCGCTCGCCCGGTTCCCGGGGGTGAAGTATCCCGTGGGGTACGCGGGAGAGTCCGATGACCTCCTGGACCTCCTCCAGGCGAGCGGCCAGTTCCAGGTCTACCGGATGGACCTCTCGACTTCTGTCGCGGCCCTCAAAGAGCGCAAGTTATCGGCGGTCCTCTACGTCCCGCCAACGCCGCCGGGGGCACAGGACCCGGTCAAGGTGACCCTCTATAGTCTCCAGAACGATATCCAGTCAACGATTGTCAACGTCAAGCTCAAAGAAGTGTTCCTGGACTACGAAGAGAGGTTGAGAGAAGCCCGGGCGTCGCGGTTGGACGTCCTCCCCATCCCCCTCGAATTCCCGCGGAGCGGGCCGCTCCCAGGATTTTACGAGTTCATTTACGGCCTGCTCGTCCCCCTCCTCCTTTTCATGCCGGCAATCATCTCGGCAGCCCTCGTCATCGACCTTATCTGCGAGGAATACCAGCACCACACCCTCGAGACTCTCCTCTCCACGCCGGTGACGATGCCGGATATCGTCTGGGGCAAGGTCGCTGCGTGTCTCCTGCTCGTCCCGGTCCAGGCAGGGACCTGGCTTGTCCTCCTCTCGCTCAACCGGATCTTCATTGCGCATCCCGTCCCCATTCTCCTCCTCGTCCTAGCCGTGTCCCTCGTCCTCATCCTCATCGCAACGGTCTGTGCCCTGTACTACCGCGAGAGGACCGCTGCCCAGTTCATCTTTTCCACGGCAGTCGTCGTCCTCATGCTGTTTGTCCTCTCAGTCCCGGGAAACCCGCTCAACCTCATCACCCGGCTTGCAACCGGCCAGGGGGCGGGGGAGGCTCTCCCGGTCCTGGGGGTGCTGTTTGCAGCCTGCATTGCCCTCGTCCTCCTCGTTGAGCTGTATGCCCGGCGGGTCTCTCCCCGGGAATGGGGAGGGTGAGAAGGATCCCCCAATGTCCCATTTTTTACTGGCGACAGGGAAAATACGCAATTTCCAGGCATGGATCGAGTGGTGCCAAATGGAGCGAATTTCGATAGATTGAAGTTTTACCGGTCGATTACTACCTAAAAGTCAGGAGCTCGTACGGATGTATTGTCCCAGGTGCGGGAGGGAAACGGAGAGCGGGGGAAGGTTCTGCCAGTGGTGCGGCGCTGATCTGAAGACCGCGCCACCGCGCGCGGTTCTCCGCAGGAAAGTGGGAGAGATATCCACCGAGAAGTATGCGGGCCTCCCCCGCCGGGTGGGCGCCGGCCTCATCGACATACTCTTCCTCATCTTCTTTGACCTCATCGTTGCGGGGTTCATCACCATCGTGGCATGGCTTGCACGGAGTCCCAGTCCCCTCACGGAGGCCGTCCTCATGCTCTACCAGTACTACCGCCGTCTCCCGCGGACCGACAGTTCCGGGAACGTTGTCAACGCACTCGTCCCCTCCCAGGTGCTCCTCTTTGTCGGTGTCTTTATCCTCATCGTGCCGTGGCTCTATTTCGCGTACCTGGAGAGCTCCCGCAACCAGGCCACCCTCGGCAAGATGGTCATGAGGCTTGCCGTCACGGACATGAAGGGCAACCGCATCACCTTTGCCCGGGGAACGCTCCGGTTCTTCTCTCTCTTCCTCTCTGTCCTGACGCTCGGTATCGGATTTCTCATCCCGGCGTTCACGCGCACCAAGCAGGGTCTCCACGATATCGTTGCCGGGACACTGATCTTCCTCCAGGAGGAGTAACGCGACCGTGTCTGGCGGAATCCGGATCACATGTTTCCGGGTTATCTGCAGCACGTGGTTATCGGGAAGAAAGGGGGCGGGGCCGCCGCGGCGGTTGAAAAAAAAGGTATCAGAATTATTCTTCGTCGTACTTCCCCTTCAGGCCTTCCCACCCCGCAAAACCGCAGTAGATGCAGCCGTCCCCACCGCAGTGCCGGCACCTCCGCGCCGGGGAAAGGACGAGGACGTATCCCGTCCGGTCGCAGTAGATGCACCCTGCCCCTTCACAGTGCGTGCAGAGGGCTTTTTCATACCGTGAATGCTTTTTTTCCTCCATCTTCGCGCTCCTGTCCCGGTATTGCCCGCGTCCACCTGCCGGCCCCTTCATCTCCTGAGGACTGCTCCCCTGTCGGCCTGGCCGACCATCTCGGCGTACCGTGCGAGCACTCCGCGCAGAAGCTTCTTCTTGGGCTTCCATTCCGCCCTCCTCCGGGCAAGTTCGCCCGGGTCAACGAGGAGGTCCAGGGTGCCGGCTTCCAGGTCGAGGGCTATTGTATCTCCTTCCCGGACGAGGGCGATGGGGCCACCGGCGGCAGCCTCGGGTGTGACGTGGCCGATGCACGGCCCCCGTGTCCCGCCCGAGAACCGGCCGTCTGTCACGAGGACGACCTTCGTATACCCAAAGCCGACGATGGCCGACGTGGGTGAGAGCATCTCCGGCATCCCCGGGGCCCCGGCCGGGCCCTCGTACCGGATGACCACGACGTCTCCCTCCCGGACCTGGCGCGAGACGATGGCAGACATGGCCTCCTCCTCGCCGTCAAAGACCCTTGCCGGCCCGGCATATCTCCACATCTCCCGGGAAACGGCAGCAGATTTGATCACCGCCCCACCGGGTGCGAGGCTGCCGGAGAGGATGCGCAGCCCTCCTGCAGGGCTGACGGGTTTTTCCATCGTGTGGATGATCCGCTTTTGCGGGACCTTTGCCTCCCGTGCGATCTGCCGGATTGTCTTTCCCGATACCGTCTTTGCGTCCTCGAGGGTGGGCAGGAGTTCTCTCAAAACCGCGGGGATGCCCCCCGACCGGTGAAGGTCGAGCATGGAGTGGGGTCCTGCCGGTTGCATGTGGCAGAGGTGGGGGATCTCCCGGCCAATCTTTCGGAATGAGTCAAGGGAAAGGTCGACCTCGGCCTCTGACGCGATGGCCATCAGGTGGAGGACGGTGTTCGTGGACCCGCCGAGGGCCATATCAACCCGGATCGCGTTCTCGAGGCTTGCGCGGGTGATGATCTCCCGGGGACGGAGATCCTCCCTGACGAGTTCAACGGCCCTCTCTCCCGAGAGGCGTGCCAGGCGGAGTTTTTCCGCGTCGACTGCCGGGGTTGCGGCACACCCCGGCAGGGACATCCCCATCGCCTCCGTCATGCAGGCCATCGTGTTGGCGGTGTAGAGCCCCTGGCAGCTCCCGCACCCGGGCATTGCTGCACACTCGAGGTCATGGAGTTCTCCCTCTGACATCGTTCCGGCCGCGACCTTCCCGACCCCCTCGAAGACATCGATCAGGGAGAGGTCCTTTCCCTCGAGGTACCCGGGCAGCATGGGCCCCCCTGTTACGGCGATGGCAGGGACGTTGCACCGAGCGGCGGCCATCAGCATCCCCGGGACGATTTTATCGCACGTCCCGAGGAGGACGATACCGTCCAGGGCATGGGACTCGACCATCAGCTCGACCGAGTCTGCGATGTTCTCGCGGGACGGCAGGGAGTAGCGCATGCCCTCGTGGCCCATCGCGATGCCGTCGCATATCCCTATCACACCGAACTCGAAGGGAACACCGCCAGCAGCAGCAATCCCCTCCCGGACCCGCGTTGCAAGCATGCGCAGGTGCACGTGGCCCGGCACGATATCGTTCCAGGCATTTGCAACCCCGATGAACGGGAGGTCCATCTCGCGGTCGGTCACCCCGAGGGACCGGAGGAGCGACCTGTTTGGTGCCCTCTGGTACCCTGCCTTTACCCTCGTGCTTCGCATCATTGGCAATCGCCTGTCTTTGGATTAGAGTTCTTGCCCCATAAGCCTTAAATGGATTCCCAGGGCCACCACCCGGCTTTCAGGACTTGCGAAAAGCCGTGGCGGCACGGACAAAAGCCCTGCAGAACTCTGCCGAAAAGGGGGAATGGGTATACGTTGCCACCGTCTCCCCCTCGAAGAGCCCGTCCCTGCCCCGCTCGATCCCCTTTCCGCGGGAGAGCCAAAGCGCAAACCGGGCATCCCTGTGGCAGGTGACCCGCGAGTAGTGGAACTCGTGACCCCGGAGAAAACCCCCGGTCGGGACGAGTGCCGGACCGCCGGTCCATTCCCCCTCGACGTAATCGAGGGCCTGGATACGGGGGGTCATTTCGGCATCGGCGGGGAGCACCCCTGCCATCGGCCACGTCCTGCCCGCCTCAAGGGTCCCGCAGAGGTAGAGGAGACCCCCGCATTCGCCAAAGACGGGCATTCCCCCGGATGCCGCCTTGCGCAGCGCTGCCGTGCACGGTGAGGCTGCGAGGCGCTCGGCGTGCAGTTCGGGGTATCCCCCCCCGAAGTAGAGGGCATCGGCGGGTGGCAGGGGATCGGCAAGGGGCGAGAAGAAACAGAGGTCAGCCCCGCTGGCTTTCAGGTTGTCCAGGTTGTCCTGGTAATAGAAACAGAATGCCGGGTCCATCGCGATCCCGATCAGGGCAGATGGCTTCGGGACGGGACGGTCAAGTGGTTGGGGCACCTCGAGGGGCGGTGCAGACTCCGCAACGCCGATCAACCCCGCGACATCGCAGTGCTCCTCGATGATTCTGCCCCATCCCGGCCCTCCTTTCAGCTCGTGTGCCATCCGGAGGCCCAAATGTCGACTCTCTACCTCGAGACCCTTTTCGCGGGGGATATACCCGAGTGCCGGAACCGTCATCCCCTTCCCGATGAGGTCCCTGTGCCTTTCGCCGCCTACCATGTTGAATATGGCGCCTGCAACCCGGATGGACGGATCAAACGTGGTGTACCCCTGGAGCAGGGCGTGCACGCTGCGGGACATCCCGTGGGCATCGACGACGAGGATGCCGGGGGCGGAGAGGAGGCGCATCACGTGTGCGGTGCTCGAGACGTCGCCGCCGTCGAGGCCGTCGTACATCCCCATCACCCCCTCGATGACCGCGATGTCGGCTCCCCGGGCGGCCCGGGCAAACGTCCTCTTCGTCTCATCTTCGCCCATCATGAACGGGTCGAGGTTGCGCGAGACCCTCGTGCACACCGCGGTGTGGTGGGTCGGGTCAATGAAGTCCGGCCCGACCTTGAAGGGCTGGACGACGAATCCCCTCCGGACGAGCGCCTCCATGATACCGCGTGCGACCGTCGTCTTGCCGCACCCGCTGTGTGTCCCGGCAACGACGAGACGCGGGATGGTCACCGTTGCCGAATCTCCGCCGGGACATCCGGCTTTCGGGGGGAGGGGAGCAGGGGGCGTCACCCGATCCCCCACTGGGCCAGGGTCGTCCGCGAGGGGTCGATATCTGACCAGCTCCACCCCAGTGCCTCGATGATCCGGGAGATCGGTTGCCGGATGGTCTTTTCCATCATGACTTCCCAGTCGACCTGGAACTCGGCCGGGACCTGGTCCCCGTACTCAAAGCAGAGGACGTCGGTCTTGGGGAACCGCGCCGTCACGTTCCTGATGTAGACCCGCTTGGGCTTGCTCCCGCGCGAGAAGTCCATTCCCAGGTGCTCGTTTGCGTAACGGGCCCCCCGGACGTGGGCGTCGTCCGTCTGGTAATCACCAAGTTCCTTGCCTATCCCGCCCGGGATGCCAATCTCGTCGAGCGAGTACTTCCCCGCCCGGAAGTCCCTGATGACCTGGCCCAGGTACTGGCGGACCGCCGCGTACCCTTCCCCCCGGAGGATGAGCTCGATGACACGGTGCTGGACTGTCTTTGTGATCTGGGGGTAATCGCTGCGCCGGATCTCAAAGCCGACGATATCGATCTCGTCAACCGTCATTCCCTCCTTCCAGATGAGGTGACCGGCGTACCGCTTCTTCTTGCCGGCCTGGAAGAACCTCCGGTAGACCTTCTCGAACTTGATGGAAAAGAAGTGGACGTCTGCGTTCAATTCCTTCTTTGCAAAATCCGCGTAACTTGCGTTGAGGGCAGCCTCAATCCCGCGCGATGTCCGAATCGTCTCCTCCAGACCGAGGCCCGGGAGTGCAACCATGCAGGAGTCGGTGTCCCCGTAAATGACGTGGTACCCGAGTCCCTCGATGACCCGGCGCGTATGCTCGATGATAGCCCTCCCAACAGACGTAACGGCGGCCCCGATCTCCCTGTCATAGAGTCGGAACCGGGCATACCCGCTCACGCCGTAGTAGGTGTTCATGATGACCTTGATGACATTCTGCTGCATGTCGTACACAGTATACCCGGGCGAGCCGAAGGGGAAGGTGTTCCGCATGGCCTTTTTCTCGTCTCTCTCGGCGAGGAGGTCGCGAATGATGCTCCGCGTCAGTCCATCGGGCTGCTTTTTGAACCGTACACCGTTGGGAGCCCGCAATTCTCCTGCGGGGTCCTTGGTCTCGGGCGAGGCGTTGATGGTCATCATGGCCATGGGATAGAGGGATTTGAGGTCAAGGACGACGACGTTTTCCCGTATCCCCTTGCTTGGGTCAAAGACCGTGGCCCCTTCGAACTCTTCTGCCGGGGCATACCCCTTGGAGGGCAGGACAAACTTCCCGTGGGCCTTGCGCAGGACGAAGATATCGATGACGTTGGAAGAGTTCAGGGTCTTTTCGAGCGGGCACCCCACGTACCGGGCGATCTCCCGGTAAAACTCGATGATCTTGTTCTTCTCGTTGATGGCGACACACAGGGCGACGTCCTTGTAGTTGTACTCAACCAGGAGGCATGGGTCGTTTCGCCAGAGGTCCGAGAGGGTCCCCCTGTACCTGACCTTTGTGTCACCGAGTTCCGCCTCGGCAACGGCGTCCAGCCGGTACGACTCCTTCTGGGTCGCGTGCATCCGCCGGTAGGCAGGGAGCAGGTCGAACTGGGCCCTCCCCCGGATGGCGAGCCGTTCCCCCTGCCCTTCGAGCCGGGAGAGGCCGCTGAAGGGAATAGAGAGGGTGTCCATCCGGCGCGAGAGGTACGGGAGGTCGAAGTCAAGGAAGTTCCAGCCGGAGAGGATGTCGGGGTCTGTCTCCCTGATGTACGCTGCAAAGGCGGTGAGCATCTCGACTTCGCTGCGGCAGACCCGGACCTCGTGCCGGGCCGGGTCAAAACACCCGGAGGGCCGGGGTGCGGCCCCCCGGATCTTTGGTTCTGACCCGTCACTCCCCGGGGGGAGGCTGATGAACGTCCTGTACCGGTCCTGGTACGAGTCCCATGCCGTGATGCAGATGATGGCATCCCGCCCGGGTTCCGGGAAACCGCGTTCGTCCTCGCACTCGATGTCCACCATGCAGACCCGCGGGGGGACGTCAACGTCGTCCGGCCTGACCTGTGTGTAGTCCACGGAGAGGGAGGGGGAGAAGAGTCCCCCGCGTATCCCGCAGTCGATGGCAAACCGCGTGGCAAAGGGGATATCTGCCTCGTAGTGGACCCTGTACCTCTCCCTCTCCTCCCTGACATCGGTCGGCCTTTCTGTATACAGCCGCACGAGCTTTTCCCCGCGGATCGACAGGTACTCCCTGCCTGCCTCGGGGGTCACCCTCTCCGACGGGGGTGTCGAAGCGGCTATATCGGCCGGGACGTAAAAGTACGGGCGAAACCCCGTGACCTGGAGGTGAATGCCCCGCCGCTCTTCGTCCCTCCCGAACACGTGGATGATGGGGCCGCCCGGTGCATTGGAGTACTCGATCTGCGTCAGGGATAGCCGGATCCCAGGTTTTCCCCCCGCAGACACCCCGCTGCGTCCTCCTCCGCTGCTGTCCTGCCCTCTCTCCATGACTTCCTTTCAGACTCCCAGTTCCCTGCAGAGGCCTCTCACCGCGTCGCGTGCCAGGCCAAACTTTTCTTTTTCCCAGGGGTCAAGGGACCATTCCTCGATGGCAAGGACCCCTTCCCTCCCGATGACGGCCGGGACGCCGATCGAGCACCCGGATGTTCCATACTCGCCGTCCACGATGCAGGAGCACGGGAGGACGGTCCGTGCATCTGAAAGGATGGCCCTGACGAGGTTTACGATATGGTAGGCCGGGCCAAAAACCGTCCCGCCCTTCCCCTTGATGATCTCCATGCTCGCCCCGCGCAGGCGGTCCAGGATCTCCTCCCTCAATGGGATATCCACGGGATCCTCGAGGTGACTGAAGAGCGGGACCTGGTTCTCGCCGTGGTCGCCGATGACAAACGGCCTGCCCCGGATGGTGTGTTCCTTGAGTTCGAGCCCGAACCGGACAGAGTCCAGCTGACCCCCGAACCCAATGCACCGGCGGGGTTCCAGGCCATTCTTCCGGCAGAGGTAGTAATTGTTTGCATCCATCGGGTTCGTGACTGTTATCAGGACCCCGCCGAAACGCCGGATCGCCTGGCCGCACTCGGAGGCCACGGGTAAATTTGCATGGAGGAGGTCTGCCCGCGTCTTTATCGAGGGGTTCCGCGGAATGCCGGCCGAGAATATACAGATATCCGTGTGCGCGACCTCCCTCCAGTCTGTGCTGACCGGGACGTCGATCCCCGTGTGCCGGAGGTCGAGGACCTGGGCCTGGAGGAACGCAGACGCGGCATCGTACATGACAAGTTCATCTGCAATTCCCAGCACTGCCGCAAGGTAGGCGACTTCGCCTCCGACCCTGCCCGTCCCGAGCACCGAAATCCGTGCCATACCCTCTATCATTCTTCGCCCTTACGAATAAATAATTACAACCGGGGCGACCTCTCTTACACATGCTCACACTCCAGCCTGGCCCGGTCCCTGCCGGGGGGGTGACGCTCCGGAACCACCTCGTTCTTGCAGCCGGCATCCTTGGGACGACAGGGGCCTCCCTTGCCCGAATCCTCCGGAGTGGTGCCGGGGGCGTCGTGACCAAGTCCATCGGCCCTGTCCCCCGGGAGGGACACCCCGGTCCCTGCCTCGTCCCGGTCGAGGGGGGGCTCCTGAATGCCATGGGACTGCCGAACCCCTCGATGGAGTTTCTCGACGAGATGGGACCCCTCGGCGGGGAGCCTGTCATCGTGAGTATCTTTGGGGGCTCCCCGGAGGAGTGTGCAACCGTTGCCGGGTGGTTCCGGGGACGGGCCGCCGGCGTGGAACTGAACCTCTCGTGTCCCCACGCAGAGGGGTACGGGGCGGCGCTTGGGACTGACCCTGTCCTCGTCGAGGAGTGCACGAGGGCCGTGGCAGGCCACGGCCTCCCCACCTGGGTGAAGCTGACACCGAACGTGACAGATATCTGCGAGATAGGGAGGGCGGCGGAGCGTGGCGGGGCATCGGCCATCGTTGCCATCAACACCGTGAAGGCGATGCGGATATCGGTGGGGCTCCGGCGGCCGGTGCTCGGAAACCGGGTGGGTGGGCTCTCCGGGCGGGCCGTCTTCCCCATTGCAGTCAGGTGCATCTACGAACTCTACGAGGCCTGTTCCATCCCGATCATCGGGTGCGGGGGGGTCTCTTGTGCAGAGGACGTGCTCGAGATGATGATGGCGGGAGCCGTTGCCGTCGAGATCGGGTCAGCGGTGATCGACAGCATCTCCCCCTTTTCAACGATAGCGGGTGAACTCTATTCCCCCGATGGAGTCCCTGCCCGCGAGATAGTGGGGTGTGCCCATGACTGAAGGTCTCCCCGTGCCCGTCCAGCTCACCCGGGTAACCCGCGAGACCCCGACAGTCTCGACGTTTGAATTCGACAGGAAGATCCCCTTTCGTCCCGGCCAGTTCGTGATGGTCTGGGTGCCGGGAGTCGACGAGGTCCCGATGGCACTCTCCTCGGCATCATCGATCACAGTCCAGCGCGTCGGCGATGCGACCGCCGCCCTCTTCCGCCTGGGCCCGGGAGACCGCATCGGCATCAGGGGACCATTCGGGAACGGGTTTCCCGCCGGCGGGCGGATGCTTGCGGTTGCCGGCGGGGTCGGCGCGGCACCAATCCTCCCGGCAGTCGTGGCCGGGGGAGTAAAAAGAGTCCTCCTCGGTGCCCGGTCGCGCGAGGAACTCCTGTTCCGGGAGAGGTTCGAGTCACTTGCAGACCTTTCCATCGCGACCGATGACGGGTCACTCGGTTTCCATGGCTTTGTCCCGGAACTGCTCGGGGAGGAGGACGTCCCGTCGTACGACGCCGTCCTCGTCTGCGGCCCCGAGAGGATGATGGCCGCCGTCCTCGGCATCCTCGTGGACCGGGGATGCCCGGACAAGGGCTACTTCAGCCTCCACCGGTACATGAAGTGCGGGATTGGGGTGTGCGGTTCCTGCTGCATCGACCCCGGCGGCCTCCGTGTCTGCCGCGAAGGCCCTGTCTTTCCCGGGACGACCCTCGTAAAGAGCGAGTTTGGCCGCTATTTCCGGGATGCGTCCGGGAGGCGGCACCGGGTCTAGGGGGGAGGAGAAAGTTTTTGTAGGACAAAAATGTTTCCCTTTACGTCCATTTTCATTTAAATTATTGCAAAACGTCAATGCAATGCAAAAATCATTTAGAAAGGTTTTAATAAGACCAGAAAGGATTTTAATTTTGAACCTATACGCAAAGTGAGTCAGTGGGTATAGTATAGGTAGACATTCGAGAGGTGTGTAACAAATGGTGTTTCATCCCCCTGTAGCAATCGTCGCGAAAGCGGGCGATGCCGGGAAATATAAGGTCGGACTGCCAGCCTGGAACATGATCATGCGTGGATTTATGTCCGGTGCCTACATCGCCATGGGTGGCGGTCTTGCAACAGTGTGCAGCACAGGGATCCTTGCGACCGATACTGCTCTCCGTTATGGAACAGCAAGTGCCGGTTTCTCGCAGCTCATCCTGGGGTCAGTGTTCCCTGTCGGGCTTATCATCACCGTGCTTACCGGTGCAGAACTCTTCACCGGTGACGCGATGCTCGCCCCGATGGCTGCATTCATCCACAAGGTCTCCTGGGCACAGGTCGCCAACCTCTGGGTCTGGGTCTACATCGGAAACCTGATCGGGTCTATTGTCTATGCCTACATCATGGCAAATGGTCCGTTCGTGACGTTCGATGCAGCAGGAGCCGCAACGGTGACTGCCTTTGGTACCAGGGCCATAGCCATAGCGTCCGCAAAGGTGAGTTATGTCGGCACGATGGGAATGTGGTCTGCATTCCTGAAAGGTATCGGTTGTAACTGGCTCGTCAACCTGGCCATCCTTCTCGGTATCTGTGCCGATGATGCCGTGGGTAAGTTCTTTGGGATCTGGTTCCCGATCATGTGCTTCGTTTCCTCCGGGTTCGAACACTCGATTGCCAACCAGTACTTCATATCCGCCGGTATCCTCACCCAGGGCTTCATCACCGACCCTGCCAAGATCAATGCCGGTCTGAACTGGGTCACCTTCTGGACGAACAACATGATCATCGTCACGATTGGAAACATCGTGGGTGGCATGTTCTTCGTCGGTGTCATCTACTGGGTTGCCTTCCGCAAAGAGATCGCAGCCCTGAAGTAACGTGACCGAATGAAGATCGGAGAAGTCAACGCGAAGGTCTCGATCCTTGCCCTCGTGGTGGTCGGGATCTTCACAATCCTTTTAATTTACACGTTCCTTATCACGAACGACAGGATCTACCTCATCTGGGGTATCCCGACGGTCATTCTCCTGCTCGTCATCCCCCTTGCCCTCAATTACATGAGCCAGAGCGAGTACGCGACTCTCGAGCCCATGTACAGGGAGAAGGCCCGCCCCGTCCGGATCAAGATGATCAACCCCAACATGCTGGGCGATATCGTCCGGATCGAGGGTGTCGTCGAGAGGGTTTACTTCCAGTTCCTCAACCGGCCCCAGTACCTCGTTGCTGACCGGAGCGGGGAGATATCTGTCAAGATGTTCACGACTCCCCGTCAGACAGTCAGGAAGGGGGACGTCGTGGAAGTCTACGGGCAGGTGATGAAGAGGTACGTCGTGGGGGGCGACCCGGTGGTCAACGCCGTCTCCATCGCACCCATCGACAAGACTGTTTCTACGCGCCCGAAGGATAAAAAAGAGTGAAAAAGGCCGGCTGACCGGCATTCCATCGGTCAGAAGGACGTCTCCAGCCCCTCCGAGAGGGGTCTCTTCTCCCTTCCCGGCAATCCTGCGATGTAGTCCTCGAACCTGTGGATCCGGGTGCTCACCGGGAAGGGGATGGCAAAGGAACTGATGATGGCATCTCCCCGGTCGAGTGTCTGGATCTCGGCATCCATGCGCGAGAGGTCCTGTTTTGCCGAGCTCGCGATGGTCTCCCGGTCTCCCCGGTCACCGAGGCCCATGATGACGAAGGTGTTGACCTGGGCGAGGACTTTCGGGTCGATGTTCTTTGGCTGCTGGGTGATCACGCAGAGGCCGACACCAAACTTCCTCCCTTCCATGGCGCATTCCCGGAAGACCTGCGTTGACTGGCCCCCCATGCCGAGGACGCGCTGGGCCTCCTCGATGGTGATGAGGATGCGGGGGAGGTCCCCGCTGTCGTCCCCGGTCCCGAACTTTTCTGATCCCTCCTTCTGGTGCTCGAGGATGACCCGCGAGAGGACAGAGAGGACGAAGAGTTCGCTGCGTTCACTCATCCCCGGGATGTCCACGAGGACGACTTTCTGGTCCCTCAATGCCGCGAGGAGGTCCGGGATGCACGAGCCCCTCTCCCGGAAGAACTTCCGGTTCCCCTTGACCAGGTTCTCGAGGCGCCTCTTGATCACCCGGAGGGGCCCGGGATTCGATGTCCGGAGGCGGTACGCGATCTCCCGGTCGGGACCCTGGAGGGACTGGTACGTGGCAGGTGTAAACTCCTCGGGGTCGAGGCGGGAGAAAAAGCCGATAATCGTGCTCCCCCGGTAGTCACCCAGTGCCTCGAGGATGTCCCGCTGCGGGTCGGAGAGGTCATAGAGGACAGAGAGGTCCCCCATGCGCAGGTCGTCGAACTCAAGCGACAGGCTGTTGGCCCCGTATTTCTTCCTCTGGTCCTCGGACCGCGTGGTGAAGATCGAGAGCCCGTCCCGGAGACCCGGGACATGGACGAGCCCCTTGGTCGGTTCACCCGTGGAACTGCGGCCCCCGGCAAGGTATTCCCCGTGGGGGTCCACGATGAGCAGCCCGAACTTGCGGGCACACATGCAGGATGCGCAGAAGACCTTCATGAAGTTGCTCTTCCCCATCCCGGTCGTTGCAAAGACGCCCATGTGCTGGGGGAGGACATCGCTGTGGATCCTGACCGGGACGCCGCGGAGGACGTCCTGGCCGGTCCGCATGACGCCGACCTCGATGTCCCCCATCACGCACGTCAGGAAAGAGAGGTCCTTTTCGTCGGGGAAGTCCACGGGCGAGAACTTGGTCGGGACAGTCCGGGGTTTGCGGAACACTCCCCCCGCGTCCACGTACCCCAGCGGGACGGCCTCGACCCCGAGGAAGACGTCCTCTCCCAGCGTGTAGAACCGGCCGGCATACGGCCGGGTGTCCCACCTCTCGTCCGCAAAGTTGCTCTCGTGGACGAGGTCAGTGACCTTTGCAAAGAAGACAAAGCCCTTCCGGTTGTCATCAATCCGGATGACGTCCCCGACGTAGACCGCCTCGTCGTGGGGCACGATGAACCGGTAGGACAGAACGTTCGTCCCAATCAGGCGCCACTTCGAGTGGTCTTCCCCTTCAATATCTTCCAAACGTATCATGGTAGTCACCAAAGAGTCCCTGGATATCCTGTTCCGTCAGGCCCTCGCCCGCACAGTGGTCCATGAGGTCTGACCGGATCTTGGAAAGGACGTCCTGCGATATCACGACGTTCCGGTGGACATCGATGAGGGGGTGGGGGTACCCCTCGAGCCGTGCATCACCGGTATAGCCTGCCATCCGGGCAAAGGTCTCTCCCGCCCTGTCCTCATTCGTCCGGCGGGGGAGCTCGACCTTGAGGACGGCCGATCGTGCGGCATTGAGGGAACAGACATAGATATCGCCGTGTTCCCACTGCGCGAACCGTGTCCTGTCGAGGACTTCTTCATCGATACGGAGCCACCAGGGCCCCCGGAGTCCGAGGTCCCGGGCCAGGGCCCGTGCGGCCGGGAGGAGGGGAAACCCCCCTCCCCACGTGGCTGCCGTCCTCTTTGCGACGGCGCCAAGGAAGACCCCGCGGGCCTCGCATTCCCTGATGAGGGCCAGGAGGACAGAGTCGTGGCTCTCCTCAGATACCCGCAGGGACCCGTCGAGCAGGAGGAGCCCGCCGGCAGGCATCCTTTCGGCACACACGTGGGCGACCCAGTACTCGAGGGTATCCCGGACGGCGGACGCCGCCCGCGAGGCATCGTCCACCTGGAGGGGACTATGCGGTGCTACCCCGAAGCACTCGGTGTACAGGGCCGAGAATTCCGCCGCGGCACCGAGGGGACCGACCTCCTGGAGGAGGACGGGAGTGAGTGCAACCGAAAGCCTCCTCTCCCCGTGGAACGCCGAGTACCCTGCCCTGACCGCGGCAATGGCCATGCTCCCCGATTCGAGCACCATCGCATTACTCCCGTCCACGGCCGAGACGGGTACCGGGGGGACAGGCGGGACGGGGGAGAAGTCCGAACGGGAAAGCCCTGCGTGTTCGCCAAACTTCCTGCCCATTTCACGGGGAATGGCCTCGCGGACCCGGTGTGCTATCCTGCTGATTGATTCCCGGTAGGCGTCCCCCGTCATTCGGTCACCTCGACAACCCTGCTCGAGGGTCCTCCCCCCATCTCCACGAGGAGGGTGTGCGAAAACTCCCCCTGCATCTCGGGGATATGGGAGATGAGGATGATCTGGGGGAAGTGGGACTCCTGGGAACGGAGCGCCTGGAGGAGGTTTGCCCGGCGTTCCTCATCCTGGCTCCCGAATATCTCGTCAAACACGAGGAACATGTTCTCCTTTATCCCGTGGAGCTCTGAAAGGTAGCGAGACAGGGCTATCCGGAGTGCCACGGCCATCGCGTCCTGTTCTCCGCCCGAGTAGCGTGCCAGCGGGTAGTCCCCGTCGATGTCCCGGATGAAGAGGTTGAAGTCTTCGTCCAGGAGGACCCGGTCGTACCGCCCGGCCGTGATCTCCGAGATGATGCGGCTGACCTCGTCCTCGATATCAGCCCGCACGACCTGGATGAGGTAGGTGATGTATTCTGCGACAGTCTTTCGCGCGATCCTGAGGGTGACAAGGTTTTTTTCCTGGTCGGCAAGCCTCGATCTAGCATCTTCCAGTTCAGAGGCGACCCTCACGAGGAGGGCGATCTTCTCCTGGATGCTGCCGAGCGCAACATGGAGGCGGGATATCTCTCCTGCGAGGGACTCCACCCGGGCCGGGAGGGTCTCTGCCGCGCTCCCTGCAAAACCCGCCCCCTCGAGAAATGCCTGGTACGAGACGAGCTCCTTCTCTAACCTTCCACGCTCCCGTGCGGCGTTCTCCCTCTCTTCCCGTATCGACGGTTCCCGGGAGAGCCTCTCCTGCAGACGGAGTGCCTCGTCCCTTGCGGCCTGGAGCCCCGAAAATTCTTCTTCCAGGGCCTTCTTTTTCCCGGGGTCGTACCCGAGACGGTCCCTCTCCTCTTTCAGGGACTGGAAGTGCTCGACCTCCCTCTCCATGGTCTCCAGCAGTTCCTCCCGCTCCCGCGTGATCACGGAGAGCCTCTCCCGGTGGAAATTGAGCGTGCAGAACCTCTCATACTGCCTCTCGAAGGACTGGACCAGCTTTTTGGCCTCCTCGTGGACAGACCTGCTATAGCGGGGCACACCGATTTCATCGAGCGAGGCCTGCACGCGGCTGATCTCCTTGTCGGTCTCTGCCTGCCTTGCCTCGAGTGTCCCCCGCAACGCCCGGGTGTCCCGCAGCTGCTGCTCGAGCCGGGAGAGTTCCTCGACCTCTCGGACAAGCGAGGCACGCTCCGACTCTGCGGAGGCCAGCCGGGCTGAGAGCGACGTAACCTCGCGGGTGAGGGTCTCGTGTTCTTCCCCTGTCCGGGAGAGCCTCTCCCTGTACTCCTCCTCGATGTAGGGGTAGTGGTCACCGAGAACCTGGTGGCAGAGGGGACAGGTCCCGTCCCGCCCTGTCCCGCGTATACGTTCCCAGTCGGCCAGGACACTTTCCCTCTCCCGGGCCAGCCCCGCTATCTTCGACTCGAGGACTGCCCGTTCCCTCTGCAGGTCCTGGACGAGCCCTTCGAGGTCGGCCAATCTCTGCCGTGCCGCGAGGCCCGCCCGGACCTTTTCTTCGAGATCGCTTTCGCGTCCCTTGCACTGCCGGATATCCCCGCCCGTTTTTTCCCGCTGTGAACGGAGTTTTTCAAGGGACTCCCAGATGAATGCCGCTTTTGCGAGCACGGCCTCCCTCTCATTTGCCTGTGCCAGCAGACCGGGGACACCCTCAAGCGACCTGAACTCTTCCTCCTCCTCCTGGTATGCCTCTATTTCCTCGGAGAGGTCGAGCAATCGTTTCTTTCCCGCCTGGATTGCTGCCTCGGACCTTCCCATCCTGTTCTCGATCTCCCGGGACTTCTCTTCCCGGCCCCGCTGGTCTGCCAGTTCACCGGTAACTGTCTCGAGCCGGGAGAGCGCCGGCTGGAGGTCTTTTAGCCTCGATCGGGCCTCCTGCATCTCTGCGAGGGCAGCATCGGCGGCACAGACGCGGTCCTGGACCTTCTGCAGGGCCTCTGTCGCTGCCTTTTTCCTCTGGAGGACGTCCTGGATGGCAGCAAGGTCCTTCCTCTCCCTCTCCTTCTGTTCCAGTTCCGCCCGGATCCGGGTCGCTTCGATGGTGAGGGTGGGGATGGCGGAGACGTCTCCCTGGGCCAGGAGGGCCTCTATCCGCACCTTCTCCCGCTGCACCGCGGTCTCTGCGGCATCGATCCACACCTTGAGGACGCGGTCGCTCCCGTCGCGGAGGCGCTCGATACCGAGCGCCTTCATGAACCACTCCCTCCGGACGCCGGGCCGGGTCTCGAGGAGGGCCAGGAGGTCTTTTTGGGCGGCATACACCGTGTTCCGGAAGTCGCCGGCACCCATGCCGCACAACCTCTCGATCTCGGCTGCGACTTCAGAGACCCCGGTTGCAAGGAGTCTCTCTCCCATGTGGAGACGGGCCTCGTGGTGGACCTGTGCCCCCCGCCGGAAGGTCCGAGTCACCGAGTACCGGACCCCCCCGACCTGGAAGTCAAGCCGCACCTCGCATTTCCCTTTCTGGCCGGCGAAGGAGGAGACCACGAATTCGCTGGCGACTCCCGTCCCCTGGACCCCGAAGAGGGCAAAGAGGATCGCCTCCACGATACTGCTCTTCCCGGTCCCGTTGTTCCCGATGATGCCGGTGATCCCGTCACGGAAGTGGATCTCGACGTCGTCGAAGCGCTTGAAGTGACGGAGGATGAGCCGTTCAACAAGCACCCCCCTCACCCCCCTCTCCCTCTTCTCCCTGGAGGGCGAGGGAGAGCGCCTCTCTCCCTGCCCTCCGGACCCGGTCCATCTCGGCCGCATCAAGGTTCTTTCCCGAGAGGAACTTGTCGAATTCCGCGAGGAAATCGATACTCCTGATATCCCTGGGCTCCCCTGCCGCCTGGTGTTCCCCCGGGACCCGGACCTGGACTTTTAAGTCGAGGAGGTGGGACCGCTCCCTGTCGAGGTCCTTTGTGCTCACCTGGCGCTGGTGCTCCCTCCCCGCAAAGAGGAGGGTGACCCGGGCCATCGCGAGGGGGGAGACCGATCTCTCGTCGATCCTCTGGCGGATGAGCCCGGGCACCTCTCCCGGCGTCACCTCGCGTGCGTCGATTGTGCCGAGGTCGACCATGGGTGTCCGCGGGAGGGGGACGTGACTGACACTCCGGCGGGCCAGGTCAATGGAGAGCCCCCCCTTCGTATCATCGACCTCGCCGTAGGTCAGAAATTCCAGTGACCCCGAGTACCAGGCCCGCTCCCCGACCGGCACCTGCCCATGGTAATGCCCGAGGGCGACATAATCGAGCCAGTCACCCCCTGACACCATGGTGGTATCGATCTCGTGCTCTGCGACCGTGTTCAGTCTCTTCTCCACCAGGCTCGAGGCAAGTCCATGGGTGACAAGGACGTTGTATCGTCCCCTTGCCGGTGTGATCTGGTCGTAGGCCTGCCGGTAGTGCTCGGGCCGGAGCATGTTCGGGATGAGGTGAAAGACGCATTCCCCGATCTCCACGGGTTCGTACCGGTACCGGTAGGCGGCGTGGAGGTCTGCCGGGTGGAATTCAAGCACGCGGAAGGGAGAGGGGGTATAGCGTGTCTTGGGCATGCTGTGGTTGCCTGCGATCAGGACGAGCGGGATCCCGGCACCCGAAAGCCTCCCGAGGGCTTCGAGGGCAGTGGTGTAGGCCATCGTCTTTGGCCTTACCTGGTCAAAGAGGTCGCCGGCATGGACCACGACGTCGGGGTGCAACGCGACGATCCTGTCGATGGACGCAAGAAAGTTGTCGTAGATGAGCTTTTCCCGAAGGTTCATCCCGGTGTCGGGGTCAACCTTCTGGAACTGCGCGAGTCCAAGGTGCGTGTCGGCAATATGGACGATCTTCATTGCTCATCACGGAGGTGTGCCATCGTGTCCCAAAAAGACCTGACCGTGCAGGGTGAATGTGTCGGGGTGCAGTCCATCAGGTATCTTATAGTCGGGTTTTCACATATTAGTATGGTGATTTTGGTGTCCAAACCAGCGATCGATGCAGTTTTCGGGGCGATGTTCATCCTCACCGATATCCGTGTCCTGCTCCGGAAGACTGCTCCCCACCACGTGCTTGACCCCGCCCAGAAGGGGGAAGCAGAGGCACTTCTCGCGGGGCTTGAAAAACAGGTCGAGGTTCTCAGGCGGGAGCTCCTCGCATGAAGTGTGCAGGAAACATCGAGGTCCGGGACGTCGAGGAGTCGAGCATCAACATCGACCCGATCCAGGCAGGCGGGAGACTCACACCCGAGGCCATGAAGGCGATCATCGCTTACGGCGACGGGTACTCGGTGTGTGACAACTGCCGCAAACCGTTCCGCCTGGACTACATCAGGACACCACCCATCGACGTGTTCCACAGGGACCTCGCCCGGTTCCTCAACCTGGACGTGGCGAGGGTAGTCCCCGGCGCCCGCCGGGGTTTCCAGGCGGTGGCAGGCACGTACGTGGGAAAGGGAGACCCGGTCCTCGTGACAGCCCTCTCCCACTATACCGAGATCCTGGCAATCGAAGGGTGCGGGGGAATCCCCCGGGAGATCCCGCGGTCCCGCGACAACCTCATCACTCCCGACGCGACCGCAGAAAAGATCGAGGAGGTCATCAGGGAGACGGGGAAGACCCCCCCGCTCCTCTTCCTCGACCATGTTGACTACGCTTACGGCAACCTCCACCCCGTGGCAGAGATCACGAAAGTCGCGCACGGGTATGATATCCCCGTCCTCCTCAACGGGGCCTATACCGTGGGGATCATGCCGGTCGACGGCAGGGAGATCGGGGCCGATTTCGTCGTCGGTTCCGGGCACAAGAGTATGGCAGCACCAGCGCCCTCCGGTGTGCTGGCCGTCCGGCAGGAGCGTGCCGGGGAGGTCTTCCGCACGACCTCGGCGCGGACTGACGTCACGGGCCGGACATTTGGCATCAAGGAGGTGGAGATGATGGGGTGTACCCTGATGGGTGTCACCCTGCTCGGCATGATGGCATCGTTCCCGGCCGTGCGGGAACGTGTCAACCACTGGGACAGGGAGCTTTCAAACGCACAACGCGTCGTCGACGCCCTGCGAAGGATCGAGGGGACGGTCATCCAGAGCCAGTATCCCCGGGCCCATACCCTGACCCGGGTCGACACGACCCGCTCGTTCGATCTCGTCGCGGAAAAACACAAGAAGAAGGGGTTCTTCTTCTCGAGTTCCCTGAAGGCGAAGGGGATCGTGGGCATCATCCCGGGGGCAACGAAGGTCTGGAAGTTCAATACCTACGGCCTGACCGATGCCCAGGCGGGTTACGTTGCAGAGGCGTTCCTCGAGATAGCCCGGGAAAACGGGCTTTCCGTCTCGTGAAAAGGGCTTTCTCCTCCCCCCTTCTCATCGTACAGGAAAGAGGCAGCACCACCGTCACGACGTCCCTTCCCCCGCACGGCAGAGGAACCTTTCCACGACCCCCTCGTTCCTCACCTCTGGATGGAACATGACGCCGAACAGGGGACGCACCGGGTGGCAGAACGCCTGGATGCAGGCCTGCGAGAGGGCAAGCACCCTCCAGCCGGGGGGTGCGGTGCACCCAATGGAATGGAGTTCAAAGGCAGAAAATTGGGGGCCTGGTGGGAGGAGGGGGTGAGGGACGAGCGTTTTTACCTCAACCATGCCTATCTCGCAGCAGTCATACACGATCCCCCCACATGCAAGGGAAATGACCTGCATGCCGGCACAGATCCCAAGGACGGGGTTCACTGCGTCCCTGAGCCAGGAGAAATGCTCCCGGGCATCGAGGTACGACCTGTCCTTGAGGGCAGTCCCGCACAGGATGACTGCCCCGCACCCGGCAAGTGCCTGGCCGTCCACCTCCGTGAAGTGGCAGCACGTCCATTCCGCCCCGGACCTCCCGACGATCTGGGCGACGGGCCGGACGAACTCGTCGCGGAGGAGGGGCCGTTTTTTGTCGGAGAGGTCGACGAGGAGGATCATTTCTCCTCCAGGCGTGCTCGTGTCACGCAGAGAGACCCCCGGAAGTTCCCGTACCGGGTATCTGACTCCTCGATCACGATCCGTTTCCGAAAAAACGGGGTATCGAGGACGAGGGTCTCATACTCTCCCCCCTCCCCCGCGAGGGATATCCCAAAGTCCCGGGAATACGCCTCAAGGGTGGAGAGAGCGTCCCGGTCCAGTCTCCGCCCGAGCCACGACTCGTCGAAGGGTTCGGCACAGACCGCGGAGATGACGACAGAAAACCCGCTCGCGACAAGATCTCCCATGTACCGTCGGGGGTCATAGTACCACAGGGGGTTGAAGCACCACAGGTCAAGCTCCCGGCATACCCGCTGGACCCGTGACGACTGGTACACCGACATGAGCGCCCCCGAAACGACCCCCTCGATCCCGTGGCTCTCCCGTGCCGCGGAAATCGCCCCTGCCAGGTCGATGAGTTCTTCCTCCTTCTCCCCCCGGCTCTCCCGGGAAACGAGAGGGAGGCCTGCGGCCGTGGCCTGGAGGGGCACGACGTGCAGGTTGGGGGTGTGAAACATGTAGCTCTCGGGGTTGGCCGGAACAATGGTGATGAGGCAGACGACCTCTTCTGCCTGCATCGCGCGGAAACAGGCATAGAGAGAGTCCTTCCCCCCCGAACACAGGACACCGAGTCTCATGGATGGATACGCCGTTTCTTACCAGATCAGTGTCAAATGACGTGAAATAACCATCTCCCCCCCTCGTCTCCGCTGCCGGGGCACCCTCACAATTCTCTTCTCCTGCCCGGTCATACAGGGACATTGCAGGAATTGCGATGCGGGCCGGCCACGGGGTAGGAGAGGGAAAGAAAGACGCGGGGACAGTACCCCTCCAAACGAAGAGGATTATCCTTGTCATTGCCATCATCAGCAGTTTCATCACCCCGTTTGATGGCTCTTCGGTCACCATCGCCCTGCCCACCATCGGCGAGGAGTTCTCCCTGGACGCCATCACGCTCTCCTGGATCACGACGTCCTACCTGCTCGCCATATCGATCCTCCTTGTCCCCTTCGGAAAATTTGCCGACATCCGCGGTCGAAAACGCACCTTCCTCCTCGGGATATCGGTCTTTTCTGTGGCGTCCCTGATGGTTGCATTCTCCCCGACGGCGGAAATGCTCATCTCCTTCCGGCTCCTCCAGGGTGCAGGCTGTGCCATGATCTTTGGCACGAGCCTTGCCATCCTCTCGGCCGCGTACATGCCGGGAGAGCGGGGGAAGGCACTGGGCATCACCATTGCGGCGGTGTACCTCGGCCTTTCCCTTGGCCCATTCCTCGGTGGGCTCCTGACCGAGACGATTGGGTGGAGGAGCATCTTCTTTGTCAATATCCCTCTCGGCGTGACCTGCATCCTTCTGGTCCTTGGAAAGGTCCCGATGGAATGGCGGGATGCGGCCGGTGAACGGTTCGACGTCCTGGGATCGGTCCTCTGGGCGGCATCGCTCGTCGCCACCATCTATGGACTCTCTCTCCTCCCCGGTGTAACCGGGATCCTTGCGATTGCCACCGGCGTCCTGGTCATGGCCCTCTTTTTCGCAGTGGAGCTGCGCGTCCCCTTCCCCGTCCTCCCCGTCCAGCTCTTCGCGAAGAACAGGGTCTTTGCCTTCTCGAACCTCGCGGCCCTGATCAACTATAGTGCGACCTATGCTGTGACGTTTCTCCTCTCGCTCTACCTCCAGGTCGCAAAGGGGTTTTCGGCCGATTACGCAGGGCTCATCCTCGTGGCGCAGCCTGCCACCCAGGCATTATTCTCCCCCCTTGCCGGCAGGCTCTCGGACCGGATTGACCCGGGAATCGTGGCATCGGTGGGCATGGGTCTGACCGCGGCAGGGCTCCTGATGCTCACCACGATCGGACACGACACGACGATCCCGTTCCTGCTTGCCTGCCTCGCCATCCTCGGTATGGGTTTTGGCATCTTTTCATCCCCCAACACGAACGCCATCCTGAGCAGCGTGGAAAAAAGGGTGTACGGGGTTGCTTCCGGCATGGTGGGGACGATGCGTCTCCTCGGCCAGATGTTTTCCATGGGCCTTGCACTGACGGTCTTTGCCATCTTCATCGGGAGGCAGGAACTGGGGGAGACTGTCCTCCCCCTCTTTCTTGCAGGTATCCACATGGCCTTCCTCCTCTTTTTTGCCCTCTGTCTCCTGGGGATCGCCTTCTCCCTCGTGAGGACGAAAAAGGGTGGCCCAAAAACACGCGAGAAGTGCCCTTTTTTTCGAACGAGGCCGTGACAACCGGGACAGGAAAGGCGGGTATCCGAAAAAAGCCCGTCCCGCGTGGCAGGAGAGGGGATACGATAGGACTCTTCCCCCTTTATCCCTCTCTCCCGGGCCGTTTCTGCCCGGCAGTCTCTCTTTACAGGCGATCGCCCTTCTCGGCCTCTGTGCGGGTCAGGACCTTGAACTCGCAGGCCCGGTCACCGGTGCACATGCACCGGACGAACCGGAGAGTGAATTCGGGGTTGAGTGCCTCCACGGTGGCGATGCAAAAGGCCAGGCATCGGCCGAGTAGTTTCTCTGTCTCGGCCCGCATCGCACTCTCCCGGAACGTGAAGGGGCACTTCTTGACCATGAGGACGGCCTTTTCCGCGTCGATCCTCACCTCCTCGGTCCGGATCTCAGGCCCAAAGAAAGTCAGCAGGATGACGCCCAGGGTCTCCATGATCTCGCCTGCGTCCCGCACCGGCAGGTTGTTACTCCGGGCGAGGTCCCGGGCTTCGGTCGCAAGGTGGGCCCAGATCTGCTGTTCGAGGCGGTCGTAGTCCTCTCCCACGGCGTCCCTGAACGTGATGTCGTAGAGGACCGGGAGGGCCGTAACGAGCCGGGTTGCGGCCTGCCACTTCTGTTCCGGGGAGAGGGGGTCCCTTCGTGCCATACACTGCTTTCTTTTGGGGACCGGTTATATTCCTTCCCCCTCAAGGACCCCCGATCCACTCCGGGACGTGCCCCGAAGCGAGGGCCTGCCGGGTCTGGAGCCAGTTCTTCTCGACGGTCTCCCGGGACGTGTTTGCATAGCAGTAGGTGCACAGGTGGGGGCAGGTCGAGTACCGGCCGATATCCTTGCTCGCAATGCAGCCGCATTCCTTCCTCTGGCCAGGGTCCTTGAGGGGGTGGGAAAACCTGCCCTTCCCTGCCCGGGACCAACCCTCCGCCGGGGAGAGGAATTCCATGAGGGCCGCGTCCGTGGAAAAAACCTCCCGCATCAGGCCCGCGTTGATGCACTCTCCCCTCGCTATTCCAAACGGTGAAAGGTCTGCAGGCTCACCGCATGCCGAGAGAAAAAGCCCCCAGTCCCTGTTGATCTCTGCAAGGCCCCTGCAGAACTCCCCAATCTCCTCCCCGGAGAATTCCCTGACGTCCCCGTGACCCGTTGCATCCAGCCGGTGCCTGACGCGGGGGTATCGCCCGATGTCCACGAAACTGATGACCAGCCGCCGCGTGTTGCGGTGGATACGCTTCCCAATGGCCTCAACGCGGGAGAGGAGGTCATCGACGCGGAGAGAGTCCGAGAGGAGGAGCGGGTCACAGCGCCACACGACGCGGTCGGGACCGACGAGGGATGCAAGATGCGAAAATGTCCTGACCCGGGAATCCAGGTCCGGGACACCGGGCTCGAGCCCCTCGCTTTCGTAGTCGTTGAGGGTGTAGAGGAAGTAAAACGAGTAGCCCATCTCTTCGAGGGCAGGGATCTGCCCGAGGAATGGCAGGGGGTTCTTGGACCAGAACACGATGGCCCGGGTCCTGGCGAACGAGACGTAGGTGAGAGCCCCGTTCCATGGGTTGACCCACGCGGCATGGCCCCGCGACAGTCGCTGTATCAACCAGTCCCCGTAGAATGCCGGGATATCTGTTGACCGGCTCGCAGAGACGATAACGGGGGCGACTGCGTCCCGGGGGACCCCCTGGTCATCGCGGATAGTGACCTTTTCCCAACCACGAAACATTCTCTCTCTTCTCCCCCTCCCCTTCCCGTTGTGCGGCTCCATAGTTCCCTGGAGAAGACACACCCTTTCCCTTTTTTGGGATATCCAGGCAAGTTATATCAAAAATGAACGGCATATATTTTACGTACACTGACGGTGCGCGTGGGGACGGGCGATGGGAATCCGGTTTTTCAGGGGCCAGAAGATCAAGTTCGAGCATGAGTTCCGCCAACTCCAGGAGATCGTGGAAATACTCAGGAAGGAGTTTCCCCAGGAACCCGTGTATGTCCTCACAGGAGTCCTCGTGGCCAATGGCCAGATCGACTGCGTCATCCTGACGAAGAACGGTCCCATCCTCCTCGAGCTCAAGGCATTCCGGGGGGAGATCAGGGGGCTTGAAAACGGGAACTGGGAGGTGACCACGAAAGATGGCCCTATCCCGCTCCCCAACCTCTTCCTCCAGGCAAAGATCCATCGCCAGGACTTCATCGACCGCCTCATCCCTATCTGTCGCCGGAATTTCCCCCACATCGGGGAACAGAACCTGCGGAAAATGGCGTCCTGGCTCTACTTCTGCCGGAAAAGCACCTATCCCGATGGCCAGATCGATTTCCGGAAGGTCAAGTGGTTCCGCATCGTGACGGCCGATGACCTCGTCGAGAGGATGAACTTTGTGAATTCCGGGTACACGCTCCGCATCCAGGACATGGATGCCATCGTGGAAGGCCTTCACCTCGAGGAGTACTCGTTCGAACAGGAGACCCCCCTCTTCCCCGCAACCCGCCGGAGGAAGAGACCCCTCCTCTCGCGGACGACACTCATCGTCCTCCTCGTGATATTTGCCGTCTTTACCATTGCGATATTTATCGTCGTCACCGTCCCGGGGGCACGGATCGCTGCCGCGAGTGCCATCCAGGGCATTGCCACCCTCGTGGGGGGATGGGGCCAGGTCCTGGCCAGGGGGTCATTCAAGTCAAACTCGACGGTCGATGACAGCAAACAGTCAATCGTATACCTCAACAGGCTCCGGCTCGCCGAGGGCCAGGTTCCGCTGGAATTCGATGAGCGTGCCTACGAACTGGCCCTCGCACGGGCCGGGGACATGGCGGATTACACGTATGTCAACTTCACGAATCCCTCCACCGGGTCATCGGCCCTCGCCCTCAAGGGGGCATACGGTTTTTCCCGCAACGAGACCCTGATCGAGGCGGTCTATGGCCAGTGGTCGGGCTATACACCAGGGATCGAGCAGGCGGCAATCGATTCATGGATCACTGACGCCGGTAACAGGAAACGGCTCTTCTTTAACCAGACTGCTGCAGCAGTAGCCTGCAAGGGTGGGTACTGCTCGTACATCGGGGTCCGGGGACAGCAGGCCGCGCCCTCCCCTTCCCCGATCACCCCCCCTCCCGGTGAGTAAGGCGGGAAAGCCCGGGGTGCGAGGTCTCCTCTCTCTCCACTTTTCCGTTGAGTGCAGTATAGACCGTCACCCTCTCCAGGGAGAGGTCGATGAATGTCCCGACCCCGACCCGTTCTTCGCTCTTTTTCACGTTCTCTTCCCGGGAGGTCGTTGCAGGGGTGCGGGGAACGACCGAACACGAGAGGTCACCGGGTTGTGGATTAAAAGTCCCGATTTTTTTTGCCAGCGCCACGATCTGCTGCTTGTCGCAGGTGACAAGGGGCCGAAGGACGGGGAGGGTTGCAGGCCGGGATACAACGACCAGGTTTGCCAGCGTCTGGGACGCCACCTGGCCCAGGTTGTCCCCCGTGCAGAGGGCAAGGAAGCCTTCCCTCTCGGCAAACCGGCTTGCCAGCATCATCATGAACCTCTTGCAGATGACGCAGCGGAGACGTGGCTCTGCCCTGTCCATGAGGTTTTCGTAGAAGGGCTGGGCATCGACGACAGAGAGGCGAATGGAAAACCCGGGGCACCACGTCGAGAGGGCGGAGATGTTCCGCAGGACGCCGGAAAGCGCACCCCGGCCACCCAGCGCACCGGGGCTCACGTACAGGGCGTCAATTTCGCACCCCCTTTTCATCATCAGCCAGGCTGCCACCGGGGAGTCGATGCCCGGCGAGAGGAGTGCAAGGACCCTGCCCTGGGTCCCCCACGGTAACCCCCCGGGACCGGGAAGCTGGGTGTCGTACACGACCCCTCCGAATTCGCGCAACTCGACAAATATCTCGTAGTCCGGGTCCCCGAGGTCTACCCGGACACCCGGGCAGGCATGGAGAATAGCTTCCCCGACCCTCGCCGCAAGTTCCTGGCTCGTTATCCCCTCCACGCCCTCGCGCCGGGCCCGCACGGCAAAGCGCATCCCCGGAGAGAGGCGGGAACGGGCTTGGGACACCGCTGCGTCGAGGAGGAGGTCCGGGTCGGGGGGCGTCAGCCTGCAGACAGAGACGTCAACGACCCCAAAGACGCGGGAGAGGACCCCCGCCAGCGAGTCCGGGGGACCGCCCCGGAAAAAAATGCGGCCCCGGTAAACCTCTGGCCGTGACAGGATTCCTTTCTGGGCGAGGGCAGCCTCGCAGTTCCGGAGGAGGAGGGAAACGAACTGCCGCCTGACAGGCTCGCTCTTGAGAAAAATCTCGCCGTACCGGAGCATGACCGCTGCCCCGGTCTCCCCTGTCCCCTGGCTCATGAGAAAGATTCTCCCTTTTTTTAGTCTTTGGGGGCTTTCTCTTTATAATTGCCGGGGGTGGGGAAAGAATGGTATGGTTCATTTGTCCCTGGAAGTGGCCCGATAGAGACGGGTTATATATCCCCGTTCTCCCTGTACTATACAGTGGAACGAATCCGCACGGGGGAACATGCCATGTACCAAAACGTCCTTGTCCCTTTCGATTTTTCCGATGACTCGCGCAACGCCGTCTCGTGCCTGTCCACCGTCCCTGGAATCAGGAAGATTGTCCTCCTCCACGTGGTGTACACGCGGTACCCCTCCGACACAAACGGTTTTGTCAATCCCGAGGCCGATTATGCCCGGCTCCGACTCGAGGAATACGCACGGGGTGTCAGCGCCGGGGGAGCAGCCATCGTCACACGGGTCGCAGAGGTCACCGGGGGAAATATCTCTGACGTCATCAATGCAGTCGGCCGGGAGGAGAAGACGGACCTTGTCGTCATCGGCAGGAGGGGCCGCGGGATCATCGAGACGGTTCTCCTCGGGAGCGTGGCAAGCGAGGTGCTGCGGTACGGGGAGACCGACCTCCTGCTCATCGGCACACCCGCGCCCGCCGGGACCGGGGAAAAACCCCCCTGCCTTGCCCTCTTCTCCCACGTGCTGGTGTGCACAGACTTTTCCGAGCCTGATATCGCCACCCTGTGCAGGGAAAAGCTCCCCTCGATAACGCGGGTCTCCCTCATCCACGTCGTTACCCACGGCGACTCCGAGAAGGAAGTACGGGAGTCCTCGGACTCTGCGTGGGTTGCCCTCGAAAAACTCAAAGGAGACTTCTCTACCCGCCATATCCCGGCCGAGATAGCGGTCCGGGTCGGGAGTGCACCCGAGGAGATCCTCAAATACGCGGGAGAAAAGAACGTCTCCCTGATCGCCATGAAATCGGCAGGAAAGAGGGGTTTTGTCCCAAGTTTCCTTGGGACCACAACGGCGCAGGTCGCACGAAACGCCCGGGTCCCTGTCATCATCTTCAGAAAAGCCACGTGATTCTCGCTGGGGCACAGGGCTTTTGGGGGAGTGGCGGGGCCATCCTCAATGGGGGCGGCAGTCCCCCGCTTTCGTCCCCCGTCACCCGGGGTTCCGGCAGTCGCTGACAACTCTCGGGCTATCCCGGTCAACTCCCCTCCTCTTCCGGGTTATCCATGAAATACCCCCGATCTTTGGTCTTTTCCCCGCACTATTCCGATACACCTTTATGATACCCGGAAATACCTGTATGACAATGGCGAAAAAGAAGGAAAAGGCGGCAGCCAGGGAAGAGCCGCTCAAGCTGTTTTACATCTTTTACAACCAGGAAAGGTGGGACAACTGGATAAAGACCCTCCGGGAATCCCGTTTCGAGACGGAACCGGGGAGCGAGGAGATGCCCGAAGGGTTTACGACCCTCTATAACTTCTCAATGGACGTCACCATCTCCGTCCTCAAGATCATCAGGCTCTACCAGAATGGCCGGTTTTCCAAGGAGGAGGCCCTCGAAAAACTCAACGAAGTCGAAGCCATCGTCATGGGCGAGGCACCCTCCGACGAGCTCGAAGACTACGTCGAGTCTCTCCAGCTCTCCCTCCTCGTCCTCTTTGCCGGGTGCCGCAAGTACCTGGATGGTCAGTATTCCCGGGACATCAAGGCCCTCGTCAAGGAGGGCAGGAAAGTCATTGAATCCGACATGGAAAAGGCACTCGACATTGCAGCCGACATTGCCGCAAACGTAATCGATGGTGCAGCCTGCTGCGGGCGGTATGTCAAGGACGACCTGGACCAGCCAACACTGTTTGACGAGTGGCTGATCGAGATCGAGAGCATGGCAGAAGCAGTCTCTTCCCTTAAGAATTTCGACGAAGAGGCAGGCGAAGAGTGATCGCTGAGAAGGCCCGTTTCCGGCATGCACGCAAACTGGAAAGGCTGGCAGGGTACCGTATCCCTGACCAGGCATTCCACGGGGCAACACTCGAGGCGATCTCGTCCCGGCTCAATTTCGACCGGCTCGACCATACCCTCCACGACCAGCTGGTCAATTTCATCCATGCTTTCCTCCGGTGTTCGTGCCGGCATGCCCCCCTCTGCGGGTGCCCGGAGAAGAAATTTTCGCGGGAGATCCTCGAACTGCGCGAGAACGGCCTTGACCACCGGCAGATCAGCCAGTACCTCCTCGAGGAGTACGGGATCGATATCTATCCCGCGGACATCCTTAGCTTTCTCGAGGACTCGGTCCATGTCCTCGAGGCAATCGAGGATATCGCGCGCCTCATGGACAGGCCCGCCCTCTCCCAGTCTGCAAAGGAGCACATCGGGCTCCTGGAAAGGTAAACAGGGGAAAAAGAGCTTTTCCATTACCTTTTTTTTTGCTCTTCGCTATTTTGAGTGGGTGGATGAAAACCAAAAGTGGGGCTGCCTCGTCCCCTCACCCCCGGATAAGGATGGACCCGCCGCCCCCGACAGGGCGTCCCGGCGGCGGATTCACCATTCATTTCGTATTAAGTCGGCATTTTTTTGAATCAACCAGCTCTATCGGGTGAGAGGCTAGTACTCATTCATACGACTTACCCATTTGAAATGATGAAGAGGGAAATATAATCCGGTTGGTTTTTCCCATCGGGAGTGGACAGTGACTGTGTCGGATCGAAGTTTCGTTTTTACAGTAAGATCCTTAACGCTACCCCATTCGTACAACAAACCCATGTGAAGTGACGAAGAGGGCTTTTTTAAAAAAGATTATCACCGTGCATCACATCCGAAGGTGGGGGAGAAACACCCCACCGGGGCGACCTGCACCGTGCTTCCCACCCCTTTTGCCCTAGAGTGCACCGCCTCGCGGGCCCGATTCGGGGGGAGAAGCCGGTTTATTCTGGGTCTTCTTAGGGGTGGCCCCCTCGCCGGGGGATGGTGCTGCTTCCTGTCCGGGGAAGGTCCGTGCCAGGGCGATGACGCCGGATGTGTCCCCGAGTGTCATCGTGTCAAGGACGGTCGAGGGGACGATGACGAGAGTCGCCTTCTCTTTGAGGCCCTCGTACAGCATGTTCATTGCCCGGAGGTGGAGGGCCGTGGGGTTGTTCTGGTAGGTGCGGGCAGCCTCCTCGAATTTCTCGGCGACCTGCCTCTCCGAGTCCCCGAGGATGACGCGGGCCTGCCGTTCCCTCTCGGCCTGGGCCTGCATGGACATCGCGTCCTGGAGCTCTGCCGGGATGAGGACGTCTCGGATCTCGACGGATGAGACGTGGATGCCCCACTGTTCCGCCCTCTCCTCGATGATCCTCTGGAGTTCGAGGTCGAGTTTCTCCCTTCCCTCGAGCATCTCGGCAAGGAGGGACCTCCCGATCACCTCGCGGAGTGCTGTCTGGGCCGCCCAGCTTACGGCCGCCCTGTAGTCCTCGACGAGGAGGGCTGCCCGTTCAGGGTCAACGACCTTCCAGAAGAGGACAGCTTCGACGTCGACTGGCACCGTGTCCTTCGTGAGGGTCTTTTCGGCGGTGAACGAGGTCGTGATGATCCGCGTGTCAATCCAGTAGGCTACTGTCTCGATGAGGGGAACAATCGTGAAGATCCCGGGGCCAAAGAGTCCCTTGTATGTACCGAGGTGGAGGACAACTGCCTTCTCCCACTGGTTTGCGAGCTGGATAGCAGCTGACAGGAAGAGGGCGACGAGGAGTGCGACCAGGGCAAGGACGAGGAATGCTGCCTCTCCGGTCGCGGTATAGAGGGAGTAGGACGCAAAGAGACCGATTGCAAACAGGACGAGGAAGACTGCAACCTGGAGGTTGTTTGGCTGTTTCATGGAGGAGTATCTGTGTGACATACAGGGATAACTGTATGGATGGAGGCTGGAGAGGGGGAGAGTGGGGGCTGCCTCGTCCCCTCACCCCCTGATAAGGATGGACCCGCCGCCCCCCAAAAGGGCGCCCCCGCGGCGGTTCAGTGACTGTTCACAATGACTGCCGAAGATCTTGTTTTGAGGGATTAATGTCTGAAAGTTCCACTGGAAATAGTGCTTAAGCTGATGGATATAATTCGGTTGGTTTTTCCTATAGGGAGTATACAGTGACTGTGTAGGATCGGAGTTTCGTTTTTACAGTAAGATCCTTACACTACCACCTGAAACGACGAAAGCAAAAAAAGAAATTTGCGTTCGCGTTTTTCTCCGGGACGTGCAGGGCCAAAAAGTTCCCCCGTGCACGTCATCCGGGAGAAAATACGGTCACGGGTGTTCCCGCACCGTCGGTTTCGCCGTCCTGACCAGGTCGAGCGCGTAGCGACAGATACCCGGGGCCACGTTCCCGCACCGCCGGACCCCCTCCACGTCAAAGCCCCGTACCCCGAAATTCCGGGAAAGATCGTTTTCTGCTCTCCGTCTCTCAAACGTGTACAGGTGGATCGTCCCGCCGGTTTTGACCAGGTCTGAAACGACCCACACGGCATCGTCCCTGCCATACGGGGCCGGGACCACGGCCCTGTCGTATCTGGGGGAAAGAGCGGGGGCGACGTCATAGAAATCTCCCTCGAGCACGGATACCATCCGGGCAACACGGTTGATTTCGAGGTTTTCGCGAAGGAAGATGGCAGAATCGGGATTGTTCTCGATGGCGGTGACCCGTGCACCGCGGGCTGCGATGGGGACGACGAACGGCCCGACCCCGGCGAAGGGGACAAGGACGTGTTCTCCCGGGCGGACAAGCCTCGCTATCCTCTGGCGCTCGGAGGCAAGGCGTGAAGAATAAAAGACGCGGGAGAGGTCCAACGTGTAGGAAAACCCAAATTCCCGGCACGTCGTTGTCGTCCCTTTTCCTGCAATCACCTGGACCTCCGGGACCCGGCGCTCACCCCGCGGGATGGGTCTTCGTTTCAGGACGGTGCGGACGTTTTGGTGCCGGGAAAATATTGCTTCTGCGATTGCGTCGTCGTAGGCCCAAAGTTCGTCCGGAAGGGAAATGACGGCGATGTCCCCGATTACCTGGTAACCGGAAGGAACCAGTCTGTGGAGGTGTTCCGGCACCCCCGAAAAGAGCGATCTCCTCCATGCCATGGGGCCTGTGTCCCTGCCTGGTAGCCCTGTATACGGAGCCCGTCTTATTTAAACCTGCGTTTCATGAATGAGGTCGCGACCCGGCCCCGGGGGGCCCAGCTGGATGACCCTGTCCTGCCCGGTGAGGGTTGCAAGGGGAATAGCGCCCTTCCGGAGATGGACCTTGAAGGAATAGGCCGACGATGTAAACTTTATCCAGGTCTCTTTCCCCGAATCCCTGACGGTAAAGATACCCTGGGCATCAACCTTCCTCCCGGGCTCGTCTCCCTCCCTCTCAAAAGTCAGGAAAAACGTCCCGATTGTCACCTTGTCCTGCATGAAAGTATTCTTTTCCAGGACATGGATGTCGATCTCTCCGACCCGGATACCATAGGGGGAGATGAACTCCTGCAGGAACCGGGGGGAGAGAGGCGGATCTCTCGTGGAACATACCTGGTCGGCGAGGAGAAACTGGAGCAGGAACTCTCCTGTCCGGGTATGGTCCCTTCCATTCAATTCCGTATCCCCCCTCCGAGATACGCAGGAATGGAGGGAAACGTATCAGGATAAAATTCCGATTCTGGATGGTTGATAGTGTTACTCTCTCTCCATTTTGAATGAAACATACTCTCACCGGAGAATCCCTGGCTCCAGTCATGTATTACATGGGCAACGTAGTTATTTATCACGCATTTTCACATTCATCGCTGCGATGAACATTCATCATCACAACGAATGTGAACTCCTCCGGGTACTTTTTTTGCATGGGCTATGCATATTCCCGGTTTCCGTTTGTGGACTGGATGACAGTCCGGGAGGGGCTGGTCATCGGGTTTGGGGAATTCTGGCATTTCTACCTGTACAGCTCCCTCTTCCTTGCGACAGCTGCCGTCGGAATGGCTTTTGTTTCCTGTTCCCTCCAGGGTCTCGACTTTTCGTTGACCATTGCAACCGTCCTCTCCCTCGTTGTCTTCTCCGTGTATACCATGAACAGGAAGACAGACCAGGCAGAAGACAGCCTCAATCACGTGGACCGTTTCAAGGTCACTTCCCGGTACACATCGCTGCTCTTTCCCTGTGCGATCGGGGCATATGCCCTTGCCATGGGGCTATCAGCACTGCATGGCTTCCTGGCCCTCGCCGCCTGCAGTGTCCCGCTGGTAGCCGGGATCTTCTACAGTATCCCCCTCCTTCCGGAAACGTGCCGGTACCGTCGCCTAAAAGATCCCCCTCGTCAAGAACCTCGCAGTCTCGTTCTCCTGGGGCCTTTCGTTCTCGGTCATCCCCGCTGCTCTCTCAGAGACCCCCGCCGGAGAAAAGACGCTCATTGTGTTCTTCTTCATCTTTTCCTGGACTATCATTGCATCGATCCTGCCGGATATCAGGGACCGTGCCGGTGATGCGGCGGCAGGGATCAGGACCGTTCCGGTCATCATCGGGACGCGAAGGACGACGCAGGTCCTGACGGCGTTCACCCTGCTTTCCGGCCTGGTCATCTTTGCGCTCGGGAGGGGTACCCTTTCGGGAGCAGGCCTTTGGACGGTGGGAGCGTCCCTTGCCTACTCCCAGGCCTGCATCCTCCTGGTAAACCGGGCAGGGGATACTCACTTCATCTGTGATGTCCTTTCGGATGGACAGTTCATCCCCCTTGCCCTCATTGCGTCTCTCCCTGGCCTTGTCCATTTCCCATTCTCTCCCCCTCTCTGATCTCTCCCGAGCCGATCGAATGACATATTTCTCTATAGGGAAAACCCACACTGATATGGATCCCCTCACCCTCTATGGGAAACATTCCCGCCTGATCCATTCCATTTTCAATTCACGTCTCAAGGTCCAGGTCCTCCTGGCACTCAAAGGGAGCGCATCACCCCTCTCTCTCCTCCGCGACGTGACGGGGAGCACGTCGCAGGCACTCATCCCCAAGATCCGGAGCCTCGAAAACCTTGCACTCGTTGAGTCCAAAGGACACCAGTATGCCCTCACACCCCTCGGGCAGGTTGTCGCCGAAGAAATTTTCAATTACGTCAGCCTCCTCGGCGGGATCGGTTCCCACCTCCCGTTCTGGGCAACGCATAACCTTTCTGGCATTCCAAGCACTTTCATTGCCAGGATCGGGGACCTCGTCGAGGCCGATGTCCAGTACGATACGACCATGGACATGTTCTCGGTCTATACCCACTATATCTCCATCCTCCGTGATGCATCCTACATCCACGGGCTCTCATCGGTGGCCAGTCCCGGGCTTGCCCAGTTTTTGACAGAGAAGATCCACGAGGGGATCCCTGTCGAGCTCGTGGTGAGTGACACCGTGATGGAGCTCCTGAAAGGCGACCCCTATGTCACATTCATGAAGGATCTTTACGGCTCATCGAATTTCACGCTCTTTGTCATTTCAGAGGACATGCGGCTTGGGCTCACCGTGACTGACAAGAACCTCTCGCTTGGTCTTTTCAAGCGGGATATCCCCCAGTACGACAGCTCCTGTGACCTGTTTTCCGGGGACGCCAGGGCTGTTGCCTGGGGGGAAGCGCTTTTTGGGTATTACCGGGAGAGGGGGGAGGAGGTTTTCCTTGAGGAACTCCTCCGGTAAATCCCCCCCATCCCCTTCCGTTTTCGGGATTGTCCTCTCCCCATGGAAGGGATACTGCACCGGCCCGGACTTGTGGAGACGCTCCGGCTGGAGGGGAGAGGTGATGGCATGATCACGGGCACGGATACCATGGACCAGGTTGCAGCAGCGATTGCCGGCTGCACCCTCTGTCCCCTCTCCCTCTCGCGGACGCGGACCGTTCCCGGGGAAGGACCCGTCCCTTCGGCCCTGCTCTTCATCGGGGAGGCCCCCGGGAAGAAGGAGGACGAGACAGGGAGGCCGTTCGTCGGGAGGGCAGGACAGATACTGACCGACCTCCTTTCCCGGTGCGGCCTTTCGAGGGAGGAGGTCTTCATCACGAGCATCGTCAAGTGCAGGCCGCCGGGAAACCGGGCACCAAGGAGGGACGAGATTGCTGCCTGCATGCCCTACCTGGAAGCTCAGATCGCCCTCCTCTCGCCCCGGGTCCTTGTCCCGATGGGAAGGTTTGCCACGGTGACCGTCTTTGGGATGTACGGCCTCCCGTTCCCTTCGTTTGGGGAAGTCCGGGGGCGGGGACATGGTGTGCGGGATCAGCGTTCCGGCCGGGAGATGACCATCGTCCCCGTCTACCACCCGGCGGTCATCACCCACAATCCCCCGGCCCGGCGGGACCTCGAGGAAGACTTCCGGAAACTTGCCGGCGTCATCCGGACTTCTCCCGGGTCCCGCAAGTGATTTGACCGGTCGGGGGAATCAAGAGAGAGGAACGTGCTATCGACCATGGTCTCCACAGTCTGGCTCATCAACGCCCTCCAGGTCATCGGCGGAGCGGGGCTCATCTTCCTCGGTGCAATGGAGATGGCCGGAAACCCTGGTTTCATTGACTATTTTGCCCTCGTTTTCGGGACCTTTTTCTTTGCCGTCGGGAGCCTCGGCCTCGTGCGCGCAAAGATATACTGACCCCTCCGACTGGACACTGGCTGGAAAAAGAGAGATGTGTGCTTTTCCAATGAAAATGGCCTCACCATTTTCATGCTTTATGCTCGACCGCCCGGCGGTCATGGGCGGTTTTATGAAAATGGTATTGATATTTTCACTATTTCATGCCTGACCAAAAAGGGCGGTCATGGGCGGTTCCTATGAAAACCGCATGCGCGATTTTCATAGTGTATCCCGGAGAGAACTACGTGATTTTTTAGCAGGGAGATGTACTGCTGCCGGGCGCCTTTTTCAGGAGGGCCCGCGTGATATCTTCGTCTGCCTCAAAGTAGAGGTTGTCGTGTCCCTGCCAGGTCCCGCAGTTGCGGAAGACCACGGCCGGGACGCCGTTGTTGCTCTCTCCCATCACGAAGTTGGCAAACCCTGCGATCTCGTCCACGACCGCCTCCTCGGTGATCTTGAGGACGTGGCCGAAGAGGTCGGTATCACCCCGGAAGTCGCGGATCGCCGGCATCCCGCTCCACCCGATGGCATGGCCCGTCTGGCCCCGGCGAAAGGACCTCCCGCAGGTATCGGTGATGATGACCCCGACGGATTTCCCTGTTATTGTCCGGAGTGCCTCCCGGACCTCCCGGGCTGCTGCCATCGGGTCGGGGGGGAGGAGGATGACCATGTCGTCCTCGATGTTGCTCTGGTCAACACCGGCCCGGACTCCGACGTGCCCGCACGGGACCTCGGAGAGGACGAAGGGGTACTCGAGGAGGACGTCGGTCGAGGCGTCGAGGACCGCCTGGATGAAGCGGGGGTCTTCACCCGTCCGGGCGGCTATCCGTTCTGCCCTCTTTGAAGGGGTGATATCACGGAGGCACCGCGTGTGCCCCTTTGCCTTGGAATAGACAGACGATGCAATACACAGGATGTCCCCCTCCGAGAACGACACCCGTTTTGCGATCAGGGCAGGGAGGTCGTCCCCCTTCTGGATCATCGGGAGACCTGCAACGCCCTCAACTTCGATGCGCATGGAATACATGTCACCCCTTGTCCCTCATTAAGCTAAGGTGATGAGATGGATGGGGGACCTTCGGGAGGTGACGACACTGGTAGGGTGATACCGGGGGGACTATTCGCTCTTCTCCCGCCTGATCGATTTTTTCAACTCGGTGAAGAAACCGTCCCGGAGGTCCCTTTCCACCTCCTCCTTGCGGATAGAACCATAGCGGAGGAGGAGCATCAGGGCGACCAGGAGGAGGGATATGGCTCCAAGGGTCATGGGGTTGATCTCAAGGACCCCATGGAGGATGATCTCGCGGAGGATCGAGACGATGCCGACCTCGATCATGATATCCACGGCGATCCGGTGTTCCCGCAGGTAGATGATGAGGAGCCTGTAGATCTCCACCAGGACGAGGATGTAGATCAGCTCTGAGGCGATGTACTGGAAATCCAGGGGTCCGGAAAAGCTCTCGAAGAGCCCAAACAGGATCTTGAGCATCAGGGCAAACAGGAGGATGCAGATGACGATGACGATTACGTCCTGGACGTTTTCAAGCATCCTCCTGAATATATCGTGGATCCGGTGGTACGAGCGTTCTACCATGGACGTGGTCCCTCCTACCGGTGCGGGATCCCAAACTCCCTGTCGATCCCGATGGCGGCAGCCTCGAGGTCATCGAGGATCCGCAGGGCATCTTTTCGGATCTCCCGGACGAGTGCCTGCATACCTCTCCCCCTGATGAATATTCTCTTTCTCTGCCGGTATACCATGCCGGCAGCAACAAGGTTCCTGATGTGGTGGTTGACCCGCGAGGGGGTGACTGCAAGGTCATTCGCAATCGTCTCCACGGAGAGGCCCCCCTCTATTGCCTGGCGGGAGAGGAGTGCGATGATGATGCGCGATGCGACGCGGTCGATATCGCGCCCTTCCCCGATCCCGAGGCAGTGGCAGAGCCACATGACCTCCTCCTCCCCGCCGCCCGCAACCGGGCGTTCCTCCTGACGGAGAACGATCTGCCTCGTCATCTGCTCCCCCCGGTTTTGTATCTCATTTGTCCCAATAAAATATAAACTTATTCAAAATAATTTAATTCATTTATACAATATAGATAATTTTTAAATATTTTTAAATCCGATACGTACGTCGTCTCTGGAGGTGCAGACGCACAATGGAGATCATTCCTATCGGTGAAAGGGTTCTTGTCAAGCCAATCCAGATGGAAGAGAAGACGAAGAGTGGTATCTATATCCCTGAGACTGCACGGGAACAGAGAAAACAGGGCTCTGTCATCTCGGTCGGGACCCGCGAGGACGGCTCCCCGCTCCCCCTCAAGCCCGGGGACCACATCCTCTACGGGGGGTACAGTGCAGAGACGTTTGAGATCGACAGGGAGACATACGTTTTTGTCCCCTTCAAGGATATCGTCGCAAAGATCGTCTAGGGGGGATTTTGCATGGCACAGTCAAAACAGCTCATTTTTGACGAAGAGGCAAGGAAACTCCTGCTCTCCGGGGTGAACAAAGTCGCCGATACCGTGAAGATCACCCTCGGCCCGAAGGGACGGTACGTGGTCATCGACAAGCCCACCAACCCGATCGTTACGAACGACGGGGTCACGATTGCAAAGGAGATCTCTCTCTACGACAAGTTCGAGAACATCGGGGCCAAGCTCGTCAAGGAAGTCGCCCAAAAGACCCAGGACAAGACCGGTGACGGGACGACCACGGCGACCCTCCTCGTCCAGGCCATCCTGACCGAGGGATTGAAGAACATCTCCTCGGGGGGCAACCCGATCGAGATCAAGAGGGGGATCGATGCGGCCGTTGCAGCGGCGGTCGACTCTATCAGGTCGGTGAGCGTGCCCGTCAACGACCGTGAACGCATCATCCAGGTCGCGACCATCTCGGCGAACAACGACGAGGAGATAGGAAAACTCATCTCGGACGCGATGGAGAAGGTCGGATATGGCGGCCTGATCACCGTCGAGGACGCAAAGAGCCTCGAGACGAGCCTCGAGGTCGTCAAGGGGATGCAGTTTGAACGCGGGTTCATCTCGCCCTACATGGTGACAGACCACGAGAAGATGACGGCTGAGTACGAGGACCCGTCCATCCTGATCACCGACCGCCGCATCTCGACCCTCAAGCAGATGATCCCCATCCTCGAGATGGCGGCCCAGGAGGGAAAACCGCTCCTCGTCATTGCCGAGGACGTGGATGGTGAAGCCCTCGCGGCCCTGATCCTGAACATCATCCGGGGTGCTGTCAAGGTCTGCGCCGTCAAGGCCCCCGGGTTTGGCGACGAGAGGAAGGCGCTCCTCGAGGACATTGCCATCCTGACCGGTGCATCGGTTATCTCCGAGGAGCGGGGGATGAAACTCGAGAACGTCTCGCGCCAGGCCCTCGGCTCTGCCCATACCGTGAGAGTCGACGGTGAAAAGACCCTCATCGTCGGGGGCAAGGGAGACCGGAAGGCGATCGAGGACAGGATCAGGCTGATCGAGTCGCAGATCAACATCTCTGACTCCGAGTTCCGGAAAGAGGAGCTCAAAAAGAGGCTCGGGAACCTTACCGGGGGTGTTGCCGTCATCAAGGTGGGGGCGGCTACCGAGACCGAGCTCAAGGAGAAGAAGATGCGGATCGACGACGCCCTCAACGCGACCAAGGCCGCCGTCGAGGAAGGTGTCGTCCCCGGTGGCGGGATCACGCTCTTTTGGGCGATTTCGGCCCTTGATGGCCTGAAGTTCGACGATGACAGGAAGATCGGCGTTGCAATCGTGCGCAGGGCGCTCGAGGAACCGCTCCGCCAGATAGCCCGGAACGCCGGTGTCGAGGGTGCCGAGGTCATCGCCCGCATCCGGAGCAGCAACGACCGGACGTTTGGGTACAACGCCAAGACCGGCACGTACGAGAACCTGATGGAACGGGGGGTCATCGACCCGGCCAAGGTGGTCAGGGTCGGCCTCCAGAACGCGGCCTCGATCGCCGGGATGATCCTCTCGACCGAGGTCGCAATCACCGATTACGACGAGGAGAAGGACAAGAAGACCGCGGCGATCATCATCTGATCCCCTCTTTTTCGACCCGGCACCGGGCACCTGCCACTGCTTTTCCCGGCCGGGCAGTGCCGAGCCGTTCAACATCGCAACCGACGAGGTGTCCTGTTCCGCTTTTCCCGGCCGGGCAGGGACCTGCCCCACCCCATTTTTCCTCCCCATAGTTCCCGTCGGGAAAGTGATGATCTGGTTTTTTTCATTCTCCCCGCGGGACCGTGGAGGGAGCCTTTGGGATCCCCCCTTCCGGCAGGATACTTTATTGAGGACGGGGATTCCATTTTCTTTGAAATGCCCCGGAAGGCAGGTGGGAGGGGGAAGGGAGGAGAGGAGGGGGGCCAGCCCGCCATCCCTGCAGATATCGCAGAGTCCCTCGGGAGGCTGGGAGGGATCGAGGGGCTCGTTGCCACCCTCCCCCCCGGTTCCGCGCTTGATCCCCTCCAGGGACTGCACCAGGCCTGTTCCGACACCGTCCGCCTCAAGATCCTCTTTCTCCTGGAAAAGGGACCTCTTTGCGTCTGCGTGATCAAGTCTGCGACGGGAATAGCAGACTCAAGGCTCTCCTACCACCTCCAGGTCCTCAAAAAGGCCGGCCTCATCGGGGGAGACCAGCAGGGCAACTACATCATCTACCAGATAACCCCGCTTGGGAAGAAGATTTTAAGAGACGGCAGGAAATACCTCCGGGACCTCTCCGCCCGGGAAGCCGGCGAGTGACCCCGGCCGGGTAGGAATAGGTCCGATTCCCCGGTTCTCGTCCCGCCTCGCCGCCTGCCGCCCCGGGACAGGGGTCGCCCCTCTCCCGGCTGACTACTTCGTGACGTTTCCGGGCAGCAGCCCGATTCTTTCCCGGGAGGTCGTCTTTCCCGGCGGGACGGGAATCTTTTACCCATGCCCGGCGGAAGGCCCAACATTTATCTCTTCCCACCCGATGATCCCCTCATCGAGGATAGAAAGGAGCCTCCATGTCGACGTCACCGTTCCTGCTCTCCCACCCGGCGAAAGCCAACAGCATCAAGCGGGCCGCCATGTGCCGCTGCGAGATCTGCGGAAGTCCCGGGACGGAGGACGAGCTCGAAGTCCATTGCTTTGCCGGCGAAGAGGCCCCCGGTTCCCCGGAAGCACTCGAGGGGTCCCTGCTCGTCCTCTGTGCCCGGTGCCACGAAGACCTGCACGCCTCGTGCACCAGCGTTGCTGACCAGGAGATCCTCGCCAGGGCACGGCGCCCCGACATCAGCAAAAGGATCAGGAGGATATTGGCGTTTAGGCCGGGGCGTTACGAACCTCCGGACTCTGACCTCGAAGGGGCCTACACGGACGCCTGTGCCTCGAAGTACGGAAACCTCATCTGAGGCGGGCGACATTTTTCGGGAAGTGCGACGGTGCTTTCCATTGAGAGAGGAACCATCGCTGGGAACAACCTGTTGTGTGGTTTCTTGATAAAGTATTCATCTCCCGACTCTCGCAATAGAAAAGATTAATTAATATGGAAAGATATTTCCTTCTATCCAGGAGAGGACTGGATCCTTTCTTCTTGTGTTCCTCTTACTGCAGGACAAGGAAGAGCAGTAACGGGTCCCGGGGCGAAAGGTGGGAAAGGGGTGAGGAAACATGTACACACACGTTGAGAGAAGGATGCAGTGGTTACGAATTGAATCCGGTGATCCGGACCATCTCTACGATTCTCTCGACATAATGACAGAGAAGGCAGCCGAAGAGCAATGGGTGTTGATTGGCGAATGGTTTTACTTTCTGTTCGTCCATGGCGGACAGATCGATCTGTGCCGGACGAAGGTTAAAAAGGGATACCCTTCTTTGACTGAAGTCATCTCACCGGGCCAGTACGCTATTTCAGATGATGATCTGGAATGTGCAGTCCATTACTGGACCTCTGGTACATATGAGCCCGGTGTTTACCGGATATCCCCGCTTATCGAGCGAAAATTGAGAATCTTGTTTGAATAATTCTTTTTTCTCTTCATTCCAGCAATTTTCAGAGATCTTTTTCTCTCAATGGCAACAGTTCCTACCGGCTGATCTGCACCTTGCCATCGCATCATTTATGAGACCTCCCCCCTAACCCTCGGGCATGCCTGACAGAGCAGTCATTGTCTTTTCCCGGGGCGGGAACACGAGGAAGGTCGCGGAGGCGATCGCGGCAGAGCTGGGAGTGCCCGTCCAGGACACGAACGCGCCCTTCCCTGAGGGTGCACGCCTCGTCTTCCTCGGCAGCGGGACGTACGGCGGAAAACCGGGTGAACCCATGGCAAAGTTCATCGAATCGGGGAATTTCTCCGGGTACAAAGTCGCCCTCTTCGGCACGTCGGGAGGCCCCGAAGGGGCAAAGCACATGATGGGAGTGATGAAGGATGCCCTCCTCCGGAAAGGTGCAACGGTCATCGGCGAGTTCTCGTGCCCGGGAAAGTTCCTCTTCGTCAACTGGGGCCGGCCTAACGCCGAAGACCTGGAAAA